>SAMEA3663084__coassemble_82_pt1 | contig 30579 bp, 31 predicted proteins | sample SAMEA3663084__metabat2_high_PE_020 | metagenome-assembled genome bin SAMEA3663084 (sample SAMEA3663084) | pig gut metagenome | biome: pig gut; feature: pig-associated habitat; material: faeces | place: France | collected 2012
ATTAAATAAAATTTCTAAACCTATTATTGTATTTTTAATTGGTTTTATAATATTATCTTTTATGGAACTTATTAGCGGTATTTTAATAGAAAAGTTATTTAAAGTTACTTTTTGGGATTATAGTAATGAACCCTTTTCAATATTTAGATATACTTCATTAAAAATGTCTTTTATTTGGGGAATATCTTCACTTTTAATTATCTATATAATTAAGCCAATTTTAGATAAATTTATAACAAAAATTCCTAGACCTGTAAGCTATGTTTTAATAACCCTTTTTACAATAGATGCTTTTTTAACATTTAGTCCGTATTTAGTAAAATAAGCTATTATTTTTATAAAAAAAAAGAGCTTACGCTCTTGATACATATTTTCCATCTGCAGTTGATACAAGAATTCTTTCACCTTCACTAATAAACATTGGAACTTTTATAACCATTCCTGTTTCTAGTTCAGCATCTTTCATTGCAGTTGATGTAGTATTTCCTTTAACACCTGGATCTGATTTAGTTATAAGGTATTCTATTTTATCTGGTAAAATTACTCCTACAACTTCTCCCTCATAGAAAGAGATAATTACTTCTAAGTTTTCTTTTAAGAATTTAGCATTATCTCCAAGTGAAGATTTATTAAGTTCAATTTGGTCATAAGTTTGCATATTCATAAAGTAATATGTATCACCTTGACTATATAAGAATTGCATGTTTTGTTTTTCAACACGTGCAGTTTCTATTTTTACTCCAGCATTAAATGTAATTTCTGTAGTTGCACCAGTTCTTATATTTTTTAATTTAGTTCTAACAAAGGCTGAACCTTTACCTGGTTTAACATGTTGAAATTCTACTACTGTATAGATATTGTTATCTATTTTAACTGTCATTCCATTTTTTATATCATTTACATTAATCATTATATATTCTCCCCTTTCTTTTGGGATTGTTTCTTATTTTCGTTTTTTCCTTTTTATTTGAATCTTTTGATTCACTTGTGTTTAATTTTTTTATTGTCGATTCTCTTAGTCTTACATTAGTTATTTTTTCCACTTATAAACTCCCTGAATTTTTATAACTATTTCTTTTCTTTATGTGTTGTATGTTTTTGACATTTTGGACAATATTTGTTTAATTCTAAACGATCAGTTGTATTTTTTACATTCTTGTCTGTACGATAGTTTTCTGAACTACAAACTGTACATACTAGAGTTTTATTTTGTCTATTTCCTACCTTTGCCATTATTATCCCTCCTCGTTTTCTATTGGTATTATACCAGATAATTTGGATTTTGCCAAAAGTTTTTTAACTATTATTGTATATTTCGAAGAATTTATTGGAAATTAGCCTAGTTAAGCGATGATTTAGGTAACTTCTTCCTCTAGATTTACTGTTTGGATTTACCAAATCTGGAGATGTTACTGTAATACTCATAACAGGATCTTTTGTAGGTGCATACCCAACAAATGCATTTGATAGTGTTTCTGTATCGACTTTACCATCTAAATCTGTATCTAGGAATGATTCACTGGTTCCTGTTTTACCACTACCATCTTTCATATTTCCCATTATATTTTTACCAAGTCCATATTTTATAACTGCCCTTAGACCTTTTTGTACTCTTTCTATGTATTCATCTTTAACATTTACCTTGTTTAGTACAATTGGATCAACTTCATACATTAATTCACCTAGTTCATTATTACTACTACTAGAATAAACGCTTTTTAATAAATGGGGTTGATACCTTACTCCGTTTGATGCAAATGTATTAATATATTGAGATAACTGCATTGCGGTATATGTATCATATTGACCTATCGCAAAGTTAAGTAATAAGTCTGAACTATAGTTTTTTCCTATGTTACCAACACTTTCTACTGGTAAGTCTATTCCTGTTTTTACACCCAAACCAAATTGTTTAAATATATCTCTATATGCATCAAACGATTCTTTTTTTGCTTGCCATTTTCCATTATATTTATAGTTATAACCATCTACCTTCATCGCGGTTTTAAACTGATAAATATTTGAAGAATATGCAAGAGCATCTATATCATTAATTCTTCCTAGAGTCTTCCATGAGCATTTTTTTGGTTTCATATATATTTTAATGCAAGAATCATTCATTCTCTCTCCCATCTTTATGGCAGATGTATTGTATCCTACTAACATAGATGCACCCTTAACTACACTCCCTGGTGTCATCGGATTAGTTACTATACCACTAGTAACATCATATACTTTATATTCTTTCCCACTTTTAACTACTTGTTTCCCACTCATCGCAAGTATTTCACCTGTATTTGGTTGTTGTATTACAACATAACTTCTATTATAGTAATCAGTCGCAGGCTCTTTTTTTGCTTTTACAACCTCTTCTTCTAGTATAGCTTCTATTTCTTTTTGAAGATCTATATCTATTGTTAGTACAATGTCATTACCTCTTTTGCCTTCGGTTTTTAAAACTAGGTTGTTATTCTCTAGTTTATAAGTTGCTTTCTCACCCTTTAATATATCTTCATATTGTTTTTCTAGATAACTTACTCCTACTTCATCACTTAACAAATAGCCTTTACTTAAATATTCTTTTTTGTCTTCTGCACTTATTGTTGAGATATTCCCTAAAATAGTTCTAAAAACATCTCCATATGGATAAACTCTTGTCCATTTATATGATACATCAAATCCAGATAATTTATCTTTGTGTTCTGCGATGTATGCCATTTCTTCATCTGTTATGTTTTCTTTTTTTATTATTTTTTCTTGATAAGAATACCCCTTATTCATTAGGTAGTAAATATATGCAGATTCTTTATCCAAATCATTGTATGAAGATAATTCCTCATCTGTAATTCTATCTAGTTTTATCTTTCTTATTTCTTCCATATTTAATTTTCTATTTTTTAATTTATTCCACTCTTCATCTGTGATTTTTTTATTCGCAAGAGTCTTGTTTTGCTCTATCCAAAACTCTTTAAGATTAATTTTATCTAATTTAGAGTAATCAACGTCTATTACTTTAGATATTTTATATGCTAGATCTATTTCTTCCTTAGAAGTTATTTTTTTAGGTTTTTTATATAAAATAACTGGAATAGATTTATTATCTACTAATAACTTATGGTTTCTATCATATATTCTTCCTCTAGGTGGTGTATCGCCATATACTGTTGAAGATGTTAAAACCGATAAGTTTTTTGTATATATTTCTTTATCAACTATTATTATTTTAAATAGGTTGATTGCTATAAAGGCAAATGATAATACAACTATCACCTCTAAAAATGTAAATCTTTTATCTTCTATAGATTTATTATTCTTTTTTAATTTATTTTTTCTAAACATATTATTCACCATTATTAGTTTGCCTAATATTTTAAAAGTTATTTCATTTATAGGAGGAATTTTATGTACGAAATTATAATAAGAGATTATGTAAATAAGTTAACTGAGGATGATATAATTCAATATTCAAAAAGAAAAAATATTAGTTTAAATGATGATGAAGTTAAAGTATTATATTTATATGCAAAAAATTATTGGAGAGAATTTTATAGGGGAAATCCTAATGATTTAATTTTAGAATTAAAAGAAAAATTAAGACCTCAAGTGTTTGATTCTTTATATAAAATTTATACAGATTTAAAAGATAAATTGAATTGATTTATCTTTTTTATTGTAACTTATTAATTAATTATTATTTAAGAAGTTCATTACTAAATCAATTAATATTTCCTTTTCTTTAGGATTAGACTGCGCTATAAGTAGTGTAATTGCAACAAGTGTATTATTATCTATAACTTGTCCATTTTCATTATAAAGAATATTGTAGAATTCTAGAAAATATATAAATAGTGTGGCAGCTATTCTTTTATTACCATCAATAAAAGTATGATTTTTTGTAATTAAATATAAGAAATTAGCTGCTTTTTCCTCTATAGTAGAATATAAATCCTTACCATCAAAAGATTGATATATAGTACCTATAACTTCTTTTAAACCTTCATTTCTTTCTAGTGCAAATAAATTGCTATCACTATTAAATTTAAGTTTACCAATTATATTCATACAATCTTCATAGGTAACTTGTTTATCATTTTTAGTGCCCTTTGGTTTGGTTATTCTTTTATGATCATAATCGTCAAGTAAACTTAGGGCACTTGAATAGTTATTTATTACTTTAATTATTTCCCAAGCTTCACTGCCTTTTAATTCGGCATCCATTCTTCCTGCAATATCTATTAATTTAATTGTTTTTTCAAGATATTCTAATCTTTTTTGATTAACTGCATATCCTTTAATCATATAATCTTTTAAAACTTTTGTTGCCCATTTTCTAAATATAATACCATTTTTAGATTTTACACGATAACCAACACTGATTATCATATCAAGATTATAATATTCTACTTGATAAGTTTTACCATCTTTTGCAGTTGTCGCAAATTTTGCGACAACTGAATCATCTAGTTCTTCATTCAAAGCATTATTAATATGCTTTCTAATGGTTTTACTATCTCTATCAAATAATTCAGACAGTTGATTAGCATTCAACCATACGGTTTCATCTTTCATATTTACTTCTAATTTTACTTCTTGATTTTCAAATAATATTATTTTGTTTTCTCTCATGTTTTTTTCTCCTTTTCTATTACTTCTATTATAAATATTACACATATATTTACTTTTTCCTAAAAAAGTTCAAAAAAAAAAAGCACTTTTTAAGTGCTTTAGATGTTTTCTAGTTTCTCCTTTAATTCTGGATCAAACTCTTTATTTTTAATCATTTCTATTTCTTCTTTATATGGTGGATATTCTCCTACCCATGGCGTTTCAAGTATTTTAGGAATATCTTCAATTCTTTTATTATAAATAATATTTATTAAAGCATCAAAGCCAATGTAACCAAATCCTATATTTTCATGTCTATCTTTTCTAGCTCCTTTAGGGTTCTTACTATCATTAATGTGAATGCATTTTAAATAAGATAGTCCTACTTCTTTATCAAATTCATCAAGTAATAAATCAAAATTTGCAACATCATAACCAGCATCATTTAAATGACATGTATCCATACATACACCAATTTTATTTTTATTATTGACACCATTTATTATTCTTTTTATTTCATTAAAGTTACTGCCTACTTCAGTACCTTTTCCTGCCATTGTTTCAAGAAGTATTGTCACATTATTATCTTCAAATGAAGTATTATCTAAAATAGTATTTAAACCATTTATTATGTTTTCTATACCAGTATCTATTCCACATCCAACATGACTTCCCGGATGAAGAACCATATATTTAATACCTAGCTTATCACAGCGTTCTACCTCTTCAGTTAAAAACCTTATTGAAAAATTGAACTTATCTTCTTCTTTTCTATTAGCAAGATTTATTATATATGGAGCATGTACTATTACTTTTGAATAATCAATATTATTTGATTTCATTAGAGTTAATGCTTCTAAAGTTAATCCATCATTAATACTACATCTATTAGTATTTTGTGGTGCCCCTGTATAAAACATAAATGTGTTTTCTCCATATCCAAGAGCTTCTTTTAAACTACCTAGTAGTTGTGTTTCTTTATTGAAAGATACATGAGATCCTATTATTAACATATTTATCACCAATAAAAGTATATCAAAATTTAAGCAAAAGAAAAAGGTCTAAATTAGACCTTTATTTAGCAGTATACCAAGTACAACTAGGAACATCAGTGTTGCTTTTTTTTACTGAATAATTCTCATTAGAATAAGTAATAGTATAGTCAGTAATAGTTATTGGTGAATTTGCTTGTTTCACTGTTGCTTGCACCCCGGAAGTGCCATCATTCTTGTTTTCTAACTTACCATCACTTACTACATACTCATCGTTATACATTCCAATTTTTGCTTTTCCATCTGAATTAACAATAATAACGCCAACAGCATTCTTTCCAAAACTACCACGTTCAAGTTCAATTGAGCCTATTGGTATATAACATTCTGCTAGTGTGTTACCTGTTCTTTCAGCACTTGCCATTGTTTCAACATTTTCAAGTGCAAGTTTTGCAGCACTTTCAAATGATTTCTTTCTTGAATTTCTAATTACATTTTGAATTGCTGGTACTGCAATCATTAGTAATACTCCTAATATAACTATAACGGCTAATAATTCAACTAATGTGAATCCTTTTTTATTTGTTTTTTTCATCTCTATCTTCCTTTCTATCTTATGTATTAATATTATCACAAAAAAGTTTTTCAGTCAATTGCAACAATTAATAAATTGACAATATTTACATTATTTAGCTATGCTAGTTTGCTTCAGTTATTTTATTATATTTTTCTTTTCCGTTTAGAACATTTAATTCAATATTACTAATTTTCATTTTTCCATCTGTTAATGTGATATAGTATTTATATTCATGTTCATTTTCGGCTCCATTCTTAGTAATATCTACATATGAGTTTTCTCTATCATATTTTTCACCATAAGGTGAATCTTTTATTTCATTTCGTGTGTCTAGCTGATCAAGCGTTCTGCTATTGCAAGCTTCAAAGCCTTTTGTTAAGAGACAATTCTTAGCTTTTTCTGCCATATCTTTTGCATCTGCGATCATTTGATCCTTTTTATTTTTTTCTAGTGTTGTTGTTACATTTGGTATTGCAAAGGCTAGTATTACTCCTATTATTCCTATTACTAATATCAACTCAATTAGTGTAAATCCTTTTTTATCCATTTAGGCATTTTCCTTTCTCTACTTTAATACTTCCTTCTTCCCCAGTAGTAGCTTGGTATTCACCATCTGTTAAGCATACACTGTAATTAGTAATATCTACATATGAATTTTTTTTATATTCCTTGCCATATGGAGACTTACTTAATTTGGTTTTAATATCTACTAATTTATATTTGTTGTCTTTTGGTGTGTTCCCTATTGTATCACTTTCAACATATTCTTTTACTTCTGAAATAAATGTTTCTGCATCTGATATCATTCTGTTTTTATTTGTACTTTTTACTACGTTTGTTATAGAGGGTACTGCTATTGACAATACAACTCCTAATATAATAATAACTGCTATCGTTTCTACTAATGTAAATCCTTTATTATTTTTCACTATCATCACCTAGTATAATTATACAATTTTTAAATAAAAAAAAATAGTCATAATTGGCTATTTTTGTAACATATTTAATAAATTTATTTTAAACATATCTTTTTCTGGATTTGATTTAGAAATCATAACACCTTTATAAGTAGATAATTCTGCTCTATGAGCTTCATCTAATATTCCTTCTGGAGTTATATTTGTAAGTAATATAATGTTTTTGTCATCATATACAGTGTAATGAAGTCTTATTTCACCATGAACTTTTGCAAATAATTCATCTGTAGGAAGTTTTAATTCATAGTCTTTAGTTTTCTCTTTTTTATTTACACTTACTACTTCTCCTAGGAAATTACCATTTCTTATTTCTGGATAATATTCAAATGTTAATTTTTTATAAGCAAGCATGTTATACTTTCTTACTGTTCTTTCTTTTTTTCTAAAATCATTCTCATTAAGGTATTCAAAAATATATCCTTGTTTCATTTGTATTCAACCCCCTAAATTCTTTTATTACTGGAACCCCTATTTTCCAAATGTGTCTGTATTATAACATAAAAATCGAACTTTGTCAAATCTTTGTTTGATTTTTTTTAACTTCTTACTTTTATTATATGAAAAAAATAGTAAAGTATGCCTTTACTATTGTTACTATTGCATTGTTTTTGCAGGTTGTCCAACTAGCTGTTCAGCTATAGGATCTTGTGCATCTTGTGCATTAAGTACTTGTGCTTTCATTCCTTTTAGACTGTTAATTTGATTTTGTAATTCGGCCCTTTTATCCATTCTTCCTTGTTGCCACTGTTGATATTTATCTATCACATTAGATGGAATACTTCTAATTTTTTCTACCTTGTTATTAATTATATCTGTTGTTTTTTCTACATAATTTTTTACTGATATACCTGCTTCTAAGAATGCTTTTTCTATTTTTAAATCTATATTAGTTAGTTTTACCATATCTATTGCTTTTTTTGATGCTATTCCAAGTTTTGATGATTTTGTTACTTCTGGTTGTCTAGGATTAAAGTTTAGTATGTTATCACTATGCTGGGCTTCTTCAACAGTTCTTTTGGCTTCTTTGGCTTTTTTAGATTCCGTTATTTTTTGTTCATACTTTTCTCTTTTTTCTGTAAATATTTCTATCAATTCGGATGTGAAATTTTCTATACCATCTTTTGTTGCTTCTAGCGTATATCCAGCATTTATTGCAGCAGAAGCTAATTTTTCTTTTATATCTGCAGCAGTAGGAATTTTACTTTTAACTGCAACCCCTAATTGACATAGTCTTGCTTTTGCTTTTTGCACTGCATTAAATTTTAATTTAGAATTTTTTTCTTCTTCTATAGGTTGCTTTTCTTCTACAATTTCTTCTTCTTTTGAAGTTTCTTTTATTTCTTCTTCTAATGCGGCTATATTAGCAAGTGCTTGTTTAAGTATGTCAGTCATTCTTCTTTTCTTTTCTAATTCCTTACTAAGGCTTTCTATCTGTGCTTGTAATTCGGCTATTTTCTTTTCTGATCCTTCTTTTTCGGCATTTATTTTTTCTATTTCTTCATTTAATGTGTCCCTAATGTTCATTTTATCACATCCTATTACGAAAATATAATATTTACTATTTCAAAGATATTTTGTCTGATTTTAGGATCTTCAATATCTATTAATTTATCATATCCTTCTTGATCTTTTATTACTTCAGATGCATATACATCTGCGTTTTCTATAGAACTGTCTACTGTATAAACCACATACTTTCTATCATCTATATTTACTACTTTTAATACTGTTGCTTCTTTTAAAATTCCATCTATTTCAATTTCAAATTTTTGATTTCCCATTTGTATCACTCCTCTTTATCCTATAAAGATGATAGCACACATTTTTAGCAAAATCAATTTTTTTAAAAAGAAAAAGAGGCTATCTTGCCTCTACTATTAATTTTATTGCAGTTCTTTCTTCTCCTTCTATTGTTATATCAGAGAATGCTGGTATACATATTAAGTTTTTACCTGATGGTGCAACAAATCCTCTTGCGATAGCAATTGCTTTAATTGCTTGATTAAGAGCACCTGCACCTATTGCTTGTATTTCTACAGTTCCTTTTTCTCTAAATACATTAGCTAGTGCTCCCGCAACACTATTCGGATTTGATTTACTGGATACTTTAAGTGTTTCCATAATTATTAACTCATTCCTTTCTACACTAAATTATATTAATCTATTTGTAAAAAAGAACCTTAATTATTATCTTACTTTTTGTTCACTTTGAGTACTAAAAATATTGTATCCAATTGTGTTTTTACTAGCAGGTGTAATTATTCTTGTTTCAGTATTAATATTTACTGAAGATTTTGAATTGCTTATTCCTACATAAGTTCCATCATATGTTATTTTAGATGTTGCTAATGATACTGGTTGCTTACCTTCATTATGTATATCAACTTCCGGATTCATTATAGCATAAAATATTTTAAATCGTTCATCTGAATCAGATGCCAATCCATTCAATGCTCCTGTATCTTCTACTTTTAAAAACAAATTTTTTAAATAGTTTTCTTTAATACTCAAATATTTTTCGCTAACATATCTTCCACCTTTATATGTCTGATATAGTCCAGCATATTGACTATTATAATATCTAGAATAATTAAATCGTTCTAAGACTTCATCATTACTGTTTGCACAAGATAATTCTTTTTCTAAGCATTCAAAATAGATTTCTTCATTTCTTACCAATAAATCTATATTTTTTGAGTCTTCATAATTCATAGCTGACTCAGTTACTTTTTGCATATTATCATAATATGTTTTTCCATCTATTCCATATTTGGAAGATAATATTTCTACAATTTTTGATGAGTCTGGATTCTTTTTAAATTCTTCTACAGCATCATATCCAACTAACGTTAACAATTGCATATAGTATCTAGTTGCTAGAGTGTAAAATGAATTACCTGTGCCAAAGAAAGTATACATCTTATCTTCATTTCCTTTTTCAGGATAGAAAAGCACATCGGATTCATTTTCTATAGTTGGATAAGTTAACATATATGCCCATGCATTTGCCTCACCTTCACCCCAGTTACAATATTCAGCAGTTGTTGAATCTAATTTGTTTATTACATTCATTTGTGTTGAATGAATTATTTCTTCAAAAAGTACATTTTTTCTTACTTTTTCATTTTCCTTTGCAATACAAATTTCTTTCTTATCATAATCAAAATAACTACTTGATCCTGTATTTGTAAATTTAATTGTTTTAATATTATTTTTTAGTGGGTTTATTAATAAATTGTTTATCAGTTCCTCCTTCTTGGGTATTTTACTGAATTTTAATAAATTATAAATATCATCGTAATTTGTATACACTGTATCGAAAAGTTCCTTTAATTCTTTTTGAACCTCACTCGGATATTTTTTTATAGCATTATCTAGTTCTGGTTTTAATTTTTTGTATTCTTTTTCATCTTGTATTTTTCTTCTTTGCTCAGCTTCTAATTTTGTGATTTCAACTGTGTCTGTTAATGATTCACTTATAGTTGAAGCGTTTTCTGACTCCATTGATATTGAAGTGGTTGTAATTGTGTTTTCATTATTATTCTTATTTTTATTTAATTTACAACCAGCCATTGTTACTGCGGTTACTGTACTTAGAAATAAGCTTGTTATTCTAGTAGACCACTTAATTACTTCATTTTTGTTTTTATCATTCATATTATCACCTTCAATTTTATAATATCATTTTCTTATTTTTATGTAAACTAAAAGCAAGCGTGTTTACACTTGCTTTGCCAATAATTTATGTATTATTAGAATTTCCCGTTACAGAATTTACCATTGCTATTTGCCGGCCATGTAAATAGTCTATATTTCCCATTATATTTTCTAAATGATCCTTTTGAGGTAATTTCATATAGCGTAAGTCTCCTCATTCCTGTTGGATCTAGTACCATAACATCTTTCCATGTGATTGTTCTTGCATTTACACCTGATCTATATCCAATTATTGTTACATAATGTTGTCCTTGAGATCCATTAATATAAACAACTGATGGTCTACCTGCATTTATTTCTTGAATTATTTTTTCATATAAATCATGTGTATCTCTTGGCTTTTTGTCTGTTTTTGCATTTAATAGGAGATTTTCTGTTGCTCCATAAGATTTATAGTTCCTACAATATGGATTTTTAGGGCCGCTTCCTAAATTATTGCTTGAATATCCATTTCCTATTCTTAACATTGTAACTGCATATGATAATGCTAGATCCATACAATTAGTTGATCCACTCTTTTGTGCAATAAAATGGTTATGAATGATCTCCCAATTATAGCTTTTTATCATTATAAATCCATTATTATTATATACCTTGCTTGGTTTATATATAAATGTATTGGTTCTTTTCATATCAACTTGATTACTACAATTAGAATCACTATATAGCCTTATCTCTGAATATCTCTTTTGATTACCATTGCCAACTGTAAGCGTAAACTCTTTTGTTTCATTAGCTTTAAATATGGTACATTCTTGTTTGTATCCTTTAGTTCCATTGTTATAATTTTGAAATGTATAATACATCGTTTTATTTTGATTGTGTTTAACTTGAATTGGAACTTTAGTTTCTTTTTCATATGTTGTTTTTGATGGTTGTGTTATTATTAAAGCAGGGGTGGGTTTATTTGTATTTGATTCTGAACTTGAATTTGTTTTTTGATAAGTTTTTGTTTTAAACGTTCTTGATTTATTTTTACATTTGTTGTCTTTATATGTTGTTATTTCATAATATGTTGGTGCTTTTGTTTGTGTAAAATTATATGTTGCTGGATTACATGTCTTACAATTTATAGATACACAAGGGTATGTTTTTGTGTTTTTACCATTTTGATAAACTTTGGTAACATAATAAAAATCTTTATTACCAAAATATACAATTTTACCATTTATATATACCCTATCTCCATTAATTGTATCTGTAAAGAATATTGATGGAGTTAATAATGCCTGTTGATCTTTTGCTTGTAAATCCTTTTTAGGTTTAATTACCCAAACATAAAGAATTGCTATTACAAGTACTACTAGTGTAACTGTAACTCCTATTATTTCCCATTTCTTTTCTTTTTTCTCTTCTGGTGTTTCTTCATTTACTTCCGAAAATTTAAATTTTGCTTTTCTCACTTTATACTCACTCCTTATTTTAATATCTTAATACTATTTAAGTATAATTTTTTTTTAATTTTATGTCAACTTTTTTAAAGAAAAAAAGATTTATTAACTCAATTATACAATCCTCAAAAAAATTATATAAACTAAAAATAACCAATACTCAATAGTATTGGTTAAATAAAACATTATTTTTTACAAATAAAAACCTTGATAAATCAAGGTTAATTACATTATGGTGGAGCATAGCGGGATCGAACCGCTGACCTCCACGGTGCAAACGTGGCGCTCTCCCAGCTGAGCTAATGCCCCATAAATAACTCAGTGAATTAATAATATCACTATAGTTATTTTATTGTCAAGCACTTTTTTTATATTTTAATCTAAATTTATAAAATCTTTATCTTTATGAGGCTCATCAAACAATAATCCTTCATAATTTCTTTGTCTTAGCACTTCATAGACTACTATTGCACAACAATTTGATAAGTTTAGAGCACGTACATTTTTAGTCATAGGTATTCTCATACATCTATCTATATTAGGCCTTAATATTTCTTTTGGAATACCAGTTGATTCTTTGCCAAATATTAAATATATATCTTTTGAAGTATCACTATAATCGAATGAGGAATGTGGCTTATGACCATATCTTGTAAAGAAGTAATACTCCCCATTATTTTTTGAAGTAAAGTCTTCCCAGTTCTTATATACATAATACTCTAATTTATCAATATAGTTTACTCCACTTCTCTTTACACTTTTCTCGTCCAATGAAAATCCAAGAGGTTCAATTAAATGAAGTCTTGTGTTAGTTGCGACGCAAGTACGCATAATATTACCAGTATTGGTTGGTATTTCTGGTTCATATAAAACTATATTTATCATTTTACTTTACTACTCCGCTTGCTTGTATTAATTTTTCTATATCTCTAATTGTTAAGCTATTAGCATCTTTCATTTGATATGCAATTACGTAATTATCTTTTACTACTAAGAATGCTGGATAAGTTATTTTTTTACCATTATAACCATATTCTTTTAATAATTCTGTTATCTCATCTTTACTTGCGTTGCTTGCATTTAAGTATACTGTATCATTTTTCACATTATATTTATTAAGCAAATCAACTAGATTCATCTCTAGGTCACGACATGCTTTATTATCTGCTGTACCTATATATAAATAGAAATTATCATGACTATTTACATATTCTTTGAATTCATTTTTACTAATTTCTTGAACTTTGCCGCTTATTACTGGTGTACTAAACTCATATTTTTTATAATTTCTATACCAAGTACTCAATCCTAGAACTGCAAGTATTACTAGTATAAACATAACTATTACATATATATAGTTTTTTAAAGGTATTTGTTTTTCTTCTTCTATGTTTTTATTTTCCATTTTATCACTCCTAGATTAATTATACATCAATGCAAGAAAAAAAGAAATTAGTTTTTTGCATCAAATTTCTTTCTTTCAACATATGCTAAAATTCTTTTACGAAGTCTTATATTGTGTGGTGTAACTTCTACTAATTCATCACTATTTATATAGTCGAGTGCATATTCAAGTGTGATTGGTCTAGGTCTTTTTAATACAACTGTATGATCTGAACCAGACGCTCTTACGTTTGTAAGGTTTTTACCTTTAACAACATTTACTGCAAGGTCGTTTCCTCTTGTATGTTCACCAACTATCATACCTTCATATACTTCTACACCTGGTTCTATAAACATAACTCCACGGTCTTCTAGTCCACCTAATGCATAAGCAGTTGATTTACCATTTTCCATTGATACTAGAACTCCTAGCGGACGTTCACCAACATCAACAGTTGCCATAGGTCTATATTCTTTAAATGAATGGTTTATAATTCCGTATCCTTTAGTTAAAGTCATGAAGTTAGTTGTAAATCCAATTAATCCACGTGATGGAATTGTATATATAAGTCTTGTTTGCCCATTTAGGTTAGACATTGATTCCATTATAGCGCCACGTGTTCCTAGTTGTTCAATAACACTACCTACTGTATCATCAGGACATTCAATTTGAAGTTCCTCATATGGTTCCATTTTAACGCCATCTATTTCTTTTATAATTACTGCTGGTTTACTTACTTGAAGCTCAAATCCTTCACGACGCATATTTTCAATTAATATAGATAAGTGAAGTTCTCCACGGCCTGATACAATCCACGATTCACTATCATTTGGTTCTACTCTTAAACTAACATCTTTTTGTAACTCTTTGTTAAGTCTTTCTTCTATCTTTCTTGCGGTTAGAAGTTTACCATCTTTTCCTACAAATGGAGATGTATTAACTCCTATTGTCATTTGCAAAGTAGGTTCATCTACGTGTAATACTGGAAGTGGTTCTCTTTTATTTGGATCACATAGTGTTTCACCTACTGATATATCACTAAGTCCTGCGACTGCGCAAATATCTCCTGCTTCTGCTTCTTCTATTTCTATTCTCTTAAGGCCAAGGTAACCAAACAATTTTTGTACTCTAAATTGTTTTACAGAGCCATCTAGTCTTATACAATCTACCATTTGCCCTACTTTTATTTTACCATTGTGTACACGTCCTACACCAATTCTGCCTACATATTCATTGTAATCTAATAATGCTGGTTGGAATTGAAGCGGTGCATTAGGATCTCCACTAGGTGCTGGAATTTCATCTATTATTAAGTCTAATAATTCTTTAAAGCCCTTTGTTTGAGTGGAAATATCTGGATCTAGGCTTGATGTACCATTTAGTGCTGATGCGTAAACAACTTTAAAGTCTAACCAATCTTCTTCAGCTCCTAATTCTATAAATAAATCTAGTACCTCATCAACAACCTCTAAGCATCTTGCACTTGGTTTATCTACTTTATTAACTACTACTATTGGTTTAACATGTGCTTCTAATGCTTTTTTTAATACGAATCTAGTTTGAGGCATTGTTCCCTCATAAGCATCTACAACTAGTAATACTCCATCAACCATATTCATGATACGCTCTACTTCACCACCAAAGTCAGCATGTCCTGGAGTATCTAATATGTTAATTCTATAACCATTGTAATCTATAGCGGTAGTTTTAGCTAATATAGTGATACCTCTTTCTCTTTCTAGTTGGTTTGAATCCATTGAGATATTACTTACATCTTCATTTTCTCTAAATGTTCCACTTGATTTTAATATTTCATCAACTAATGTAGTTTTACCATGGTCAACATGGGCAATAATTGCGATATTTCTTTTCTTCATAACGTACACTTCCTTAAACAAACTTTCTACATTATACCACATTTTCTAAAAAATTCAATAAAAAGTAAATAATTTAAAAAGTAAATTCTATTAAAAATCAATCATTTTTTATAATTTTATTATTTTTAGTTTATTTTTTATAATTATTTAACATTATGTAATGGTGAAGGAAATGATAAATAAAAGTATTTGGTTAAAAGGTATAAGGGATAAAAAGTGTAATACACTTAAAAATGATATTAAGACTGACATTTTAATAATTGGGCTTTCTTCCGCATATTTTTTGAAGGATTCTGGATATGATGTTACTTTGGTTGATTCATCTAGAACTTGTTATGGTCAGAGTTCTAATTCCACTGGGAAGTTGACATATCTGCAGGGATCAATATATGAAAAAATTTCTGATATATATGATATTGATACAGCGTCAAAATATTTATCTTCTCAAGTAGATTCAATTGAACTTATTAAGGATATAATTATTGAGAATAACATTAAATGTGATTTTGAAAGTAATAATTCTTTTGTTTTTACTAATAAAAAGGGTGAATTTAGTAGAATTGAGGCTATTGTTAAGTTATTAGATTATAATAATTTAAAATATAAGATATTTAATAGCTTACCTATTAAGTTTCCGTGTATTAATGCGATTAAAGTTAATGATACTGCGGTTTTTAATCCTGTAAAATATATGATGGGGCTTAAAGAAATTATTAAGGATAATAATATTAAAATATATGAGAAAACTAAAATTGTTAAATTAGAACGTACTGATGATGGTTATATTGCTTTTACGGATAAATATAAAATTAGGACTAAAAAAGTTGTTCTTGCCTGTTTCTACCCCTTCTTTTTAAAACCATTTTTTTTCCCATTTAAAACTAAAATTAAAAAAGGATATCTTTGTGCAGCAACTATTGATAAAAATAGAAGATTTAACTCAATTAGTGAGGATGATAATATATATTCATTAAGATATCACACTGATTATAAGGATTACATTATATATGCTGGAGAAGAAAGAGATTTGGGTAGTAATATGGATAATGAGAAAAACTTTGATAATTTATTTTGGGTAATGAAGACTCAACTTAGTGAAAATATTAAGTATTATTGGTTTAATTATGATATTGAAACTAGTGATCATCTTCCACTAATTGGATACTTGGAAAAAGATAACCCCAATCTTTTGATAGGTACAGGGTACAATTCATGGGGTATGACAAATGGCACTATTGCAGGAAAAATAATAAGTGATTTAATTATGCAAAAAGAAAATAACTATTCCACTCTTTTTGATCCAAATAGAGAGTTTAATGTAAACAAACTGACAAGCTATTTAAGTTATAATCTGTCAAATGGATACCATTATATTTTGTCAAAAATAAATAAAAAACCCTCATTTTATAAGGAGTCTATGATAAAGGAGATCGATGGAGTTCAGTATGGAATTTACACTGATGATAATGGTAATGAATTCATTGTTAAAAGTACTTGTCCACATTTAGGATGTGGGTTGGTTTTTAATAGTATTGATAAAACCTGGGATTGTCCTTGTCATGGTTCTAGGTTTGATATTAAGGGTCGGGTTGTAAAGGGTCCTAGTTTATATAATATAAGCATTGATAAAAAATAGTAATAATATTATAATCTTCTTATGGAGGATTTGTGATGGGCAAAGACAGAGTTATTGGCGCTGGTTGTGGCGTTATATTAATAAATGATAAAAATCAAATACTTATGGGTAAGCGAAGTGATAATCCATTGACCGCGGATAGTGAAATGCATGAAGAAGGTTCTTGGAGCCTCCCTGGTGGTAACATTGAATATGGTGAAACTTTTTATGAAGCTGGTAGGCGTGAAGTAAAGGAAGAGGCTGATATTGATGTTGGAAGTTTAGAGGTTTTTTGTGTTCAAACTGATATGAATCAATTTGCACATTATGTTTCTGTTGGAATGCTATCAAGAGATTTTTCCGGTGATGCAAAGGTTATGGAGCCGGGTGAAATCGTTGCTTGGAAATGGTTTGATAAGGATAAAATTCCAACTAATATATTTTCTGCAAGTAAAAAAACTATCGAGTGTTATTTAAGTGGAAAATTCTATATTGACTAGTATTTTCTTTTTTTTATTATTTTTTTTACTTTTACATATATGAAACTTATTACAAATATTATTAACAGTATTCTTATTGGAACTTTCATTCTTGAAGTTATTTTAGTTAGTATTGTCCAGTTTTTTCCTAGGGAAAAGCCAAAGTACACAAATACAAATGTCCATGGAATACTTCCTAATGTTGTGTAAAGCAAAAATTTTTTAAAAGAAAGTCTTGTTACTCCTACTGGTAGAGAAATTAATGTTCTTATTATTGGGATGTTTCGGCCGATGCATGCGGCTAGTAATCCATATTTTTCAAACCATGTGTCTGTTTTATCTAAATCCTCTTCTTTCATAAAGAAATATTTTCCATATTTTTTTGCGAATCCTTTTCCGCCATAATAACCCATTCCATATATTACAATTGCACAAAAAACACTTCCTAAAAGGCCGGTTAAAAAGGCGCCAAAGAATGTAAAGATTCCCTGCCCTGCTAGTATTCCACCTGTTGCTAATATAAGTTCGCTTGGTATTATTATAATTACTGCTTCTAATACCATTCCAAAAAACATTCCGAAGTAACCATAATTATTTATTAAGTTTAAAACGTATTGATCCATATAGTATCACCTATAAAATTATATTGTTTTATTTTTTTTATATACAATGAAACGGCATGAAACACATGAAACAATGGAATTTATATATAGTGTGAGTGAAATTATTAATGGTATGTACAAACTAATCTGCGTATGATATTATATTAAATAGAAATATTAGGATAATTTCAGTTATGTTTTTTTCAACATGACTGTGCATTTATTTAATATAATTGAATAGAATTAGTGGAGGATAATTATGACAGAAAAATTAGTAACGTTTTTATTAGGAGTTTTGGCAGGTATTAAGGCAATTCCTTTTGGAAGAGAGTTGATTGCATTTTTACTTTCTATGGTGCCTATTCTGGAACTTCGTGGAGGAATATTGGCAGCTAGAGCACTTGGCTTGAATCCGGTCGTGTCTTTTATAATTTGTTATATTGGAAATATATTACCTGTTCCTTTTATACTTTGGTTAATTAAATCTATTATAGATAAGATGCGTACAAGTAATGTAGGTTGTTTCAAAAAATTTGTACTTTGGCTTGATAAAAAGGTAGAACAGAAAAAGGGACAAATTGAAAAGTATGGTTTTTGGGGATTAGTTCTTTTTGTTGGTATACCATTACCTGGAACTGGTGCTTGGACAGGATGTCTTATTGCTGCAATGCTTGAAATGGATAAAAAGAAATCTTTCTTGGCTGCTTGTATTGGTGTATTAATGGCTGGTATTATTATGTCTATTTTATCAATCGGTATATTTGATGGGATTTTGGGATAAACTATCTTTGTAGGTAGAATTTGATAATACATTTTACATATACCTTTTTAACAAATTTTTTGTTATTTTTTAAAATTTAGTATTGACATCTATTTTATATATGTTATAATTTTAAATGTCTACTTGATGCGGACGTAGTTTAATGGTAGAACCTTAGCCTTCCAAGCTAACTACGTGGGTCCGATTCCCATCGTCCGCTCCATAGAAATTATTAAAACGTTGAAAAATCAACGTTTTTCTTTATTTATAAGGGTTTTGTCAACTTTTTTTGATTGTTTTGTCAACCATATTTTAATAAAAAATGGGCTTATATTTGACAAAAACAAGACCAAAAACAAGACCAAAAAAGAGTGCATCAAATATGATGCGCTTTTTTAATATTTAAATCCATATCTTACTAGCATTCTTAAGGTTAGAGGTCCAATATTTCCATCGGACTCAAGCCCAGTTCTACGTTGAAATTCTTTGATACTTGCTAACAAATTTTTCCCGAAAAAGTTACCTAAGGCTGTTTTTTTGGTGTAAGCTGGGAATGTTTTATACATGAAACTTGCTATCTTTCCAACATTTTCTCCAGAATCTCCATATTTTAGGTACCCTCTTTTGCCCAAAAAATTTGAAGAAGATGAAGAACCCGATTCTGCCACCCTGTCTGTTGATATTTTTTTAAAGTTAATTCCATTTGAATTTTTTATTGAAGTGAATTTTGTGTTTACATAAAAAATTTCTTCTGGTTTGTTTACTGTGCTTTCTATAAAACACCATTTGCCATTAGAATTTTCTAACAAACCTTTAAATGAGCCGGTTCCTACTGTCATATGAATATGATTCCCTGTTGCATAACCATCTCTACCCTCGTAGCAAATAATATTTCCTTTTTTGATGATTTGTCCAGCCTTTAACTTCTTAATGTCTGATTCTTTGGGATGTGTTAAAGTCATGATAACAATTTTATCTCCTATTGGTGTCCTAACTTTCGATGTGGTCTGTAATACTATTGAATTTGTGGTTTTTGTTGTATTAAGTCCATAAATTTTAACAACTTTCATGTCAACTGGTGCATAAACCGGACTTCTTCCACTATCTCCACAACATTCATCAATGGGATAATCATTATTCTTTTTCGAATTATACCAATGAGGCTTATGATTTCCCTGTTTGTAATTTTGCGATATACTCATTTTTTTAAATGGATATGTAAAATAATACATAACTATTCACTCTCCTTTTGCTTTTTTGTAAAGAAATATGTAAACACCATAGTCACAATATTGCTAAACAAAGTAAATACTAATTGTATTAAATCCATATCGTTTTTAGCAAAAACCATAATAGTAATAATTTCTAAAGTTAGTAATAAAGTCAAAGTGGCAATTGATTTTACATCGATTAATTTTGTAATTTTTTCTTTCATTATATTTTTCCTTCTTTCTTTAATCTTTCCCATTTATCATGAACATAACTATTACCCCCGTGTTTGCAATAATAGTCATATAGTTCATAACTTCTCATTTTTTGTTCTGTTGAAATTGTTTTTTTATCTGCAAGTTCCATCAAGTTTATTAAATCTGTTTTTATACTTGACAGATTGTTTTTTGACGTTTCTTTTTTTAAATCAGATACTTCTTTTTTTATTGGTTCTAATTTTTCATCAATTACAGTTGTTATTCCACTAATTGTGGTTTTCTTCAAATATGTTATGCTTCCTAGCAATGCAACAATGAAAGCTAAGGTTTTTGCGATTTCACCTAATGTTAAATTTTCCATATTATTTATCCCCTTTTATATTGTTTCTAAATCAGAACTTTCTTCATCAGAATTAAGATTTATACTATTTGTAAACGTAATTGTTCCACTACTAAGTACAAGACCTACTGGTGAATTGTTTGTTGCATTAGATATAGCACTTGATGATTTGTAAAGACATCTTATGCAATTGTCTGTTACTTTCCATGTTGAAACGTTGACACTTAAACCACCATCGGCATCGCCCATAATATAATTTCCATTCTGTCTACCAGTTATTATCAGTCCTGTTATGGTTATTTTATTAATATTTGTCATAAGTTTTGGTGTATAAATGTTAAAGTAGATTTCTGTTTTTCCATTAGTTATGAATGATGCTGGTATAATCGCATATCCACTTGGGATTTGTAATGTATCTCCAGATTTATAGAAAATAGCATCTAAAATATTTACTGGATTTTGTCTATTTGTATCTGCAACAAGTAAATTGCCATTAACTTGAAAATCATGTTCTCCTGCTTCAAATGTTGGTATACTTCGAATAATATTTTGTTGATCTTCTTTTTTTGATAGCTTGTCCTCTATATCTATAAAGAATATTTTTTCTTGATTATAAGGCAAGGTATCTGTCAGCTTTTTATTAGTTATTGTTATTTTGTGATTAGTGTTATCAAGAGTATAATCACTTGTTGTCAGAGTTCTCAGTGTACCTGATTCACCCATTTTATATTTAATAGTCGGTGCATTCGCCGTAGTGCCAAATGTTGCTTGATAGTATGTAATATCTGCGGTTAAATAAATGTTTGAACTAGTTGGATTCTCTCTTTTGAATTTGAAAGAATTAATCGCAACTGGTTGATAGTTTATTAATGTTTTTGTGATTATATATTCTTTTGTGTTATTTCTACTATCAATTACTTTTATCTTAAATACATTACTCGATTGAATATCAAATGTATATTCATATGGTGATGAATTTTTAGATATTTCATTTGCACCATTTGTTAAAATAACGTTTTTTATTGTTGCTTCTTTTAATGCTGACGGTGTTACACTAACTTTAATTTGTGATGCATTTTCAACAATTGAACTTACAGAAGTGATTAATGCAGATACTTTCGCATTTTTTTCTGTTAAAGTATATGTTGCGCTTGGTTCTGCATTTACAATTGTCATTGTTTTTGCAACGGAATTAAAGCCTAGTTTTGTTGAACCATTATAAGTATCAACTCCAACATTACAACGATATTTACTTTGTTTATTACAAGCCTTTCTCATTGCTGTTTTTTCGGCATCTGTGAATGTCCAGACATATGGACTACTTACATTTTGATTTCGATAAAATTGATATACTAATACATCTTTGTCATCATATATATTTATGTAAGGCTTTGTGATAAATCCACCTGGGTTAGAAAAAGTCACAGTTGGTGTTGTTTCATCTGTAAAATCAGTTGCGTTGTTAATAGTAGCAAGTCTATCAATTTTTGGAATTTCAACAGTTGCACTTAATTTTTTGTTAAAGCCAAACCATTTGTTATAAGCTGTTGCTTCGAGATAAATTGATTTGTTACCATCCGAGTTGTGAATCACTGTGTTAGATCCATCAATTATAACCTCGTCTTCAAACGTCCATTTACCGCTTCCACTTCTTTCATCACAAAATGTACAAGTAAATTTGTATCCTGTTCCTGAACCAGAACCTTTTAACACTTCAGAGCGTAGTCTTGTTTGAACTTGCGTTGAATTATTTGTTATACTTTGACTGCTATATTTTGCCTCAAGATAAAATCTTACACTAAACGAACCAGATGTGAATGTTGAATAGTCTATTTCTTGCCAGTTTTTTGTTAATTTTGCCATTTTACTCACCTCCAACGTAGAACCAACCGGTTCTTTGTTCCCCATTTATTTCAAATTTTTCTTGTCTATGATAACCAGCTGTAAAGTAATCAGTTATGGTTAAGTCATTCATTCTTGATACTGATTTTTTTAAGTTTTCATCATAACCTACGTAAAAAGCTTCTGTATTACCATTTTTGATTGCAAATCTATCATTATTCATAATAGCCTTGATTGTACTTGTGTTTGTAGAAACTGCAATACCATTGATATCAATTGTCACTAACTTGTTTTTTAAATTTGATACTCCATTTTCTAAGCTTTCATTTATTTGATTAACTTCGGCCTGTAATGACTGATTAGTTTGCGTCAAAGTTGTGGATAATGTTTGCATTTGGTTTGCTTGTTCTTGCACAGTTTCTGATAAATTTGAAACGCTATCTTGTAGTGCATTGGTAGTAGTTACTGTTGATGTTATACGTTCTTTTTGCTTGTCCAGATCTATTTGTACATTAGTAAGTGCCTTACCAAGCGAAATATCTTGTTTAGTCTTTATTTCTTGTTCTGTTAATGCAGGGCTTTCTATCGTACTAGCGAAGGCACCATCATATTCAAATTTGTGTTTTAAAACATAAGTGTCAAAATAATCTGTATCACTTGTATAAACTCTTATTTTGTTTCCTAATTTTAAGAAAGGCTTTCCATAATATGTAATTAATTTGCAATCTACATACTTTAATCCTTTTACTCGATTCCATATTGATGTAATTGCCTGTTGTCTTAATTCTGCATTGTGTAAAATATAATCATCGCTTATTGTTATTGAATGTTCTCCATTTGTTTTAATACTTTCGTCATCCTTGATGGTTACATTTTCATCATCAATCTGACTATTTTTAATGATTAAACAATTTATAGGTCCACATATAACTTGTCCACCCTCGACAGATACATAATCGCTCATTTCAAATGTATAATCAGGTTCTGCGTTTTCACTTAACCAACACAAATCAATTTGATTATTATCTTCATAGACATTCACAAACGAACAAGCTATTTTTGAAATGGTTTGTAAGACTACCCTGTTTTTTTCGTTGTTTTTGAATGGATTATCCGTTATTGGAATTGTACTATTTAAGAAATCGGTTTTTAATGGAGTTAATCCCAATTGCTTACATACATCAATATAAACGTCTTTTAAGGTGATATTTCCTGCCGAATAGTCTAAATTACATATATATATTGCTTCTAGGTTTGTATATAAGTCAGAATAGGCTGTAATTTGGCTCATTTGTGCCGTTATTTCGTTGTTTGGACGTTCTACAATATATTTGCCCTTGCAAATGTATTCTGTGCTTAAATCGGCGTATTTTACCCCTATTTGGCATCTTATAATTTTGTCTACCAAATTTGTTGCCTCGGCCACAAAGCTTGCGTTCAAACATTCTACATAAACAGAACCAATAATATTTCCATCTGTATAGCAACCGCTATCAATTTGAATGCTTTGCAAATTATCATAGTTAGTTATTTCACCTGTCCATTCATAAGCCTTTACAGTCATTTCAGTGTCAGCCGAATTAGTGATATTAGAAACACCATTATATGTGTGAGGCATTTCAACTGTGCCTAAATTGACGGTTTCAGGTTCTGCAAGTTCATACAGAAATTTTACATTATTTTTTGATAACCAAGTCTTAAGTTCATCTACAGTAGAAGCAATACTTTTATTTACAAATAAATACATTGCTCCATTTCTTGTAATGTAAAAATGTTCAGTATCCAAATTGTAATCTACTAAATATTTAAAGTGTGTACTTATTGCGGATGGATAATCGTTCATAGAAGATGTAACATTATAAATTAAAAATCTAGTAGTATTTGTCAAAACTTTTTCTAATACTATTGTCTTATTTTCATCAAGTATAAATTCTTTAGTTCTTTTAACAATTGAAGACTTGCCATTTGTGATATTGACTTCATCTTTCGTTCCGCTTGGTAAACTACATAGTTCATTACCTTGCAAGTCAATTGTTAGTGAATTTGATTTGTATTCTTCATAATCGGTTTGTGTTATAGGCGTTGTGCTTATCATTGGATATACTTTTATATTATTATAAGTTGTTGTTATCCCATTAGGAACTTGAATGTATATTTGTGCTTGTATATCTTCATTTAATGTAAATTGGCTTCTTGAACTAGAAGCAAATTGAAAATATCCTCCACCTATTTTTGCACCTGTTATTTGTACTCCATTTGGAGTGGGTATTGTGTAATATGTTCCTGCTTTTAAAGTAGTTGGATTTGAACTGCTAGACAAAAATACAGTTGAATTTCCGGTTCCATCATTTGTTCCATTTAAAGTATAACTTCCATCACCATTTAAAGTAAAAGTAATACCTCTGTTTATTCCACTATTTTTTGTTTTATTTTCTAACAAATTCTTCCCAGTCACTGTTGCATTAATTTCTGTATGCTCGTATGGTAGATATTCAACATTATCAGTACTAATCATTATCCAATATACATTATTTTGTACATCTTCATAATATTGTCTATTTGTTACTACACCTAAATATACATAACCATCATTGTTAGAATTTACAACTCTCGAATTATCAATATTTATTTGATTTGTAGTCGTTTCGTTTATGTTATTAATAGCGTAAAATGCGTTTTCTGTTTTTAAAGCAGGAACGTTTGTCGAAAAATAAACTTTTTTGTTTTTTCCAACATAAATTGGCAACGCTCTAAACACAGCACCTACATCTGAATATGCAGTCCATTGTATTGTATTATCATTGTTTAACTTTGAATAATCAAACAAATTCTTTCTCCCAACACTCTCTATTGGGCTTGGAAAGTCAGGACTAGGCATTACTCCATAGTCTTCCCATTCTTCTAGTCCACCTTTTTTTATCATCCAATTTTTAATAATAAAAGTACCCGTTAATCCAGCAAATCCTAGATGTGGAGCTATACCATTTGTATCTTTCCAAGTTCCAGTATAATAAACGACAGAAAATTCAGTTGATAAAGTTCCAATCATACTATAATAACCCATGCCATTTTTTATATATATTTTAGGAGGAATACTCATACCTTCTGTTCTTCTCATTGTGAACATTATTGTAAATGTATCGCCTTCTGATAAATTTTCTTCAATTTCTTGATTTATGGAATAAAACCAGTTTGTTGTCCAGTTGCCATTTCCTGTTTCTACATCAAATTGTTGATACCCTTCATTAGTTAATGAACCTGTTATTCCAGTTGCACAACCACATGCACCTTTGAATTTATTACCGTTTTTAACTAAATTATACCCACTTCTTGTAGCTTGTGTACTCCTGCCATACAGGGTTAAATCGATGGCAGAGTCTGCCCCCTTCTCTATTTTTATGCTTGTCCCTGTTGTTACCTTTTTTTCGGCAATTTCTATTTTTCCAAGTCTATTTTTATATGCATCGTTTTTACATTCATTTATATAATTTGTGCTTGCCATAACTCACCTACTTCTCAATTATTGCCTGCGAAGCAGGGTTGTATAATTCTACAAGACCATCTGGGGTTTTATAAGGTAACATTGCTTGTGCTACCCTATCACCACGATAGCATGTTATGTGTTGCCACTTTTTAGTAAAAGGATTTAAAAAGTCTACTTCAATTGGTGCTGGTTTTTTAATTATTTCGGCGTAAAAGTCTACCATTTCATCATCAGTAAGTGGTCTGCTTACTAAATCAATTCTCCATTTAGTATTGATAACATTCAAGACAATTGTTCCATTTGCATTGCTAGTATCACGCCCACTATTTTTAGACACGTCATACCAACTTATTTTTGTATTATTCGATAAATATTTAGATATATCTACACCATTTAATTTTACTTTAGAGACTACAAGCACAGGGCCTGCTAATACATATTTATAGCCATTTTCGGTAAATTCTTTTATCATTTATTTCACCATCTTTCAATTTCCCTTTGAAAGAAAGTGCTACACTTTTTTTGAATTTTGTTATATGATATAGTTGACTGCTAGTACAGAGTTAGAAAGGACGCTTATGAAAAAAATTATATTAGTTGTAGTATGTTGTTTATGTTTGTGTGGATGTAAAAAAGAAAATCAAATTCAAACAACTGTATGTCTTAAAAGCTACGGTAATTTAAATATGCATAGTGTTGAGGTTTATAATTCGATTGGCGACGACATAATTTCTTGTTCTTTAGGCATGGCATATTCATTTGATACTACCGAAGAGGCATTTGAGAAGAAAAACGAGTTATTAGCTGTTTACAAAAGCGAGGATTCTGTTAGGGTCGATGGTACAACGGTTTATGAATGGACAATAAAAGATGTAAAGCAAACAGGGAAATTAAAAAATAAAATACATGCGTTACAGAATAATAATTATACTTGTGAAACAAGAGACGTTAAATAAGCGTCTTTTTTAATAATTAGGAATTCTTACCGGGCATATACCAGTCTGATTGGTTTGCTGATTTATTCCATTTATGGCTGTTTCTACAATAACATCTTTAGAGGCACGGACATTTATTTCTGCTATACCTCCTCCTCCAAATTGGCTCATAGCACTATAGATAGCACTGTACATTACACTTGCTATTTGGGATTGGTTTAATACTTCGGTTTTACCGCTTGCATGAGCCACAACTTCTGCTGCCCAAAATAATGTTCCATGAGATGGTGCACCGCCATTAGCATATTGTGGAATGCTTTTCCATGAACCGTTAGAATATATTCCGCCATTTGCAAACCTGCCTCCTCCAGAACCGCCACCAAAATTAATCCCTATTTTGAAAGATGCACCTCCTCCAGAACCAAAGCCGTTGCTAAAATACGATACAGCCTTTTTACCGGCTCTAGTAAAGGTTCTATCTAAGTACGCATAATCAATATTATAATTTTTAAAAATTCCTTCTATTATTTTTTTCTGTTGCTTGCCATACTCTGTATTGTCCGACAACAATTCTTCGTATTTTTCTTTTAAATCTGATATAACCGTTTCAGTGCTTTTAGTCATTTCACGATTAAGCCCTTCTACACTTTTGTTTCTGTTTGTTTGAGCATCAATAATATATTGATTAAATTGGTCTTCTGTCCACGCTTCATTTTCTAACATTTTTTGTGCATAATTGTATTCTTGGTTATAAGTTTCTTGAATTTTTTCCAATTTTTCACTATGATATTCGTCTAATGCTTTTTTATAATTCGAATAACTTTCCTCATCTATTTTTTGATTTTTACTTGCAAATTGTCTTTTGTAATACTCAATTTCGGTCTGCGACTTGGACATTTCAGAATTAGTCAAGCCTCTTATTTTTTGTAATTGTTGAGAAATATAGTTATACTCTTCGTCGGTGAGATATCCTCTTGTTTTGATGGCATTATCATACGTTTTTGTTATATTATCTTGTGCTGTTTTCAACTCTTTTTTTTGCCTGTTTCCATAATTTACTATCGATTCCAACATTTTTTTCTGTCCTTGTTTGCTGATTGTTGTGCCTTGCTTGAATGTTGAATTTACAAGTTCTAAACCATAGGTTGTTGTCGAATCAATTATTGAATTTGTACTGTCACACATTTCTTTTATTGAATTTTTTATATTTACAGAATCTTCTTCTGATATTTTTTGAGACAGCTTTCCAAATTTTATTCCATAATAATCCAGCTTATTTGCATTATCATTGAAAGTTGTGCTTAAATCTGACAAATTGCTTTTTAATTTTTCAAATCTTGCGGTGTTGTCATTTATTGAAACATTAAGTCCTTCCAGCATTTCTTTCCACGACGCTGTTGAAACATTCACACTTCCAAACAATTCGGCTTTTGCTAGTTCTTCTACGCCTTTTTTGTAGCCAAGCAATGCGGAGGTTCCAGCAATTATTGTTCCAGTTAATGCTCCTATTGCTGCGCCCAAAGGACCCCCAAATACCGCACCTAAAGCAGTTGCTCCCCCAACAACTCCCAATATACTTGCAGTATACTTTCCAAATTCTTTTCCACCATAGTTTGCTTCAATGGTCATTTGTTTCATAGAATTATAGGCCCCTCTTGACCCTAAAATTACTCCAGCTATACCTGCTATTGCTATTGAAGTCTTACCCAAGACCGGTAGCAAACTTTTTAACTTAATTCCTATTTTCCCGATTGTGGCGCTCCATCCTGATGCTTTTAATGATTTAACAATTTTCCCTAGCCATGTCAAATTTGTTCCGGACAACGAAACTAAATTGTCTACCCCCAATATACCTTTGGCAATGTTTTTAAGCCATTTAAATATTTTAAAACCTACTAGCATTGTTATAATGCCACCAATTAGTTTTAAGTTGGTCCATCCCTCTTTTAGTTTGAATGATACCGCCCCAGTTAATGGGTCTATTTCTTTTGTAAAGCCTAGCCATTCCATTATTTTGTCTCTAATTTCTGTGGCTTTCATTCTTACTTTGTCCATACCGTTGTCATAGCCTTTGATGGCGTCTAATAACCTTTGATCTATTCCACCACCAACGCTAGTTCCTGAGCCACTGCCACTATCTTTGTTTTCATCTATGTTATGTACTTCATCCCAACCAAATAGTGTTCTCTTTAATTCTTTCGCTTTCTTTGTTGCTTTTCCTGCACTATCAGCAATACCATCATAAACACCTTCTTGGCTTGCTATTCCTGTATTATAATCTTTTAACTCTATTCCAAACATAGTAGCAATTGCCTTTGTGACTTCTTTTATTACCATTAATATTGCATTTGCATATGGCAATATTTTTGCAAAAGTTCCAATAAATAAACTAGATAATGCAACTTTTGTTTCCACCAATTGTTGCTTAAAAATTTTCATTTGATTGGCTGGAGATTCAAGATTGTTTGCAAAATCCCCCATTGCTATTTTTGCTTGTTTCAATGTTGCTAAATATCTAAGTATTTCTTTTTCAGCTTGTGAAAGCTCTTTTACTTGACTATCTATACCTAATTCATTTAATATCGGTTGCATGCTCATTTGTGTCACGTCAATACCAAATGCCCTTAAAGGTTTTGTTTGCCCGGCATATACTCCCGCTCTAATTGCCTCAGCTGTTGCTTCTTCACCTTTGTTATACAACGATGCCAAGTCATAAGTTAATTTAGTCATTGTTTCAGACATTATTGCTGAATATTTATCTTTTATTCCAACGGTTTCACCCATTGATTGAAATATACCTTGCATGTATAATGTTTCGGTTTTATTTGTACCAAACTTTTCGTTTAACTTATATTGAAACCTTGTAGCTTCTTCGCCTAACGCCGAAAAAGTTTTCTTACCATTTTTTTCTATATTATTAAAGACAACATTAAATAAATTCAGTTGCTCTGTGTAATTAACAGCTTCATCCATCCATCCTAATAATGTTGTTGTAAGTCTTTTTACTCCAGCATATGTGAACACAGTTTTTAATGAACTTCCCAATTTATTTGCGCTAGATGTTGTCTTGTCAATTGTATTTTTTAGTTGATTAACGTTTGAATTGGCGTTGTTAACAGAACTTGTTTTCAATTTGCTATCAATGTCAGAAATGGTTCGCTCTAAACCGGTTAACTTTGATACTAGTTTATCAACGCTTGATAATGCTTCTTGTGCCTTTGATTTGACTTGTAATTCCAATGTTTGTGAATCATCCATTTGCTTTTTCACCTACCTTTTCGGATTTTCCCTTTTCGGTAGTGCTATTTTTAAATATATTTTGTATTTCCGTTACTCGCCCTTTTAATTTAGCCATTAATTTTTCGCTTTCGCTTTTGTATTCTTCTTTTTGATCAGTGCCATAAGGTTTTTTTGAATACTCAACTTTCTGCTTGCTAAAAGCGTTACATAAAGCAACTGTTATAGCCTCATGAAAATATGCTCCTTGCAACCATGCATTATTATTAAATGTTTCTTGCTCTGATTTTAATTTAGTAAAATAAGAAAAAGGATATGCCCAGAATAGGTCTGGGTCA
>SAMEA3663084__coassemble_120_pt1 | contig 27137 bp, 41 predicted proteins | sample SAMEA3663084__metabat2_high_PE_020 | metagenome-assembled genome bin SAMEA3663084 (sample SAMEA3663084) | pig gut metagenome | biome: pig gut; feature: pig-associated habitat; material: faeces | place: France | collected 2012
AAAGGGAACCATGTTGGGCGCAGTTAAGGAATAAAATAAATGAATAAATAAAGGGTATAAAATAGATCTAATTACACAAAATAATAATATAATAATACACTAATAAAATATAGTGAAATTAGTAAATAAATTAGTGTAAAAAGTGTTGACAAATTAAGGTATTTTTGCTATAATTAATATGTAAGATGAATAAGGAATAAGTCTTACAAATAATGGAAAAAGTAAAAAGGGTTTTAGTCTAGATCATAGTAATTAAAAACCGGGGTTTTGGTACTATGAAAGGAGTTGAAAAAATGAAAAGGCTAAAACTTAAAAGAAAATGGGTTGTAGTAATAACAATAATAACAACTTTATTTAGTATCAAGATGTACAATATAACAATTAATAGAATTAATACAATAAAAAAAGAAGCTAACAAGTGCGACCAGTCCAAAGGATACACCTGTAGCTACTATGAAATAAGACAATATCTAATAAATAAATAAAGTCTAGCAAAAAGACAAAAATCCTTTTGCTCTTCCATTATAAAATAAAAATATTATAAAAGTCAAGTATTTTATACTTGCAGAATGGGAGAAATGAAAAAATGATAAATCAAATAGTATTAGTTGGTCGCTTAGTTTCAGACCCTCAAATAAAAGAAACTGAAAATGGAAACAAAGTTAGTTATATTACTTTAGCAGTACCAAGAAGTTACAAAAACACTGACGGAATTTATGAGACTGATTTTATACCTTGCATGGTATGGAATAATATAGCCGACAACGTAAAAGAATATTGTAAAAAAGGCGATTTACTAGGAATTAAAGGAAGAATACAAACAAAACAAGAAGAAGACAAAAATATAATAGAAATAGTAGCCGAAAAAGTTACATTCTTATCAAGTAGAAAGGAAACCGAAGAGGAATAAAAGCCTCTTCCCTATCTATGGTGATTATATGAAAAAAATTAGAGAAGATTATTATAACTTTTATTTAAAACTAGATAATAACAATATTAATAAATTAGAAGAAAGCGGAAAAATTTACACGCACGGAATAGGAGCCAACGGAATTGGTGGCGAATATATAAGATTAGATCACATGATTACTTCTATTCAAGAAATGGCAATAACTTATCAAAAAAATAATTGTATTATTGATAAATTATTTAAAGATTATGATAAAAATAAAGAAGAAATCGAAAGACTAGAAAACTATAACGATAATAGTTACGATAGTTATTATAATATAGTACATTCTATTTTAACAAATGAAGAAATAGACCAAATACAAAAAGAGATTGAATACAATTTTATGAGTTTATCATTTACAAGTAGATTAGAAAACTTGCTAAAATATGAGAAATTAGGAAAGGTGGCTTAGTATGGAATATATAACAATTATATTATTATTAATAACTACCCTACTACTTTATAAATTAAGTTACTATAAAGAAAAATATCAAATATATTATAACAATTATAAACAATGCTTACTAGCATTACAAGAACATGACCCAAAGTTAAAGGCATATTTAGAAAGTAAAGAGGTGTAAAAAGATGAATGATAGTTATATTTTAAATGAAACAACTGATATTTTTGAAAGTTTAGGAAGTTATGACAGTTTAAAGTTTGTGTCTTATTTGCTTGATACTATTTATAATAGTATAAGAAACGAGTGCGAAACTGACAAAGATATTAAAACTATTAAAAAGTTAGAAAAATCATTAAGTTTAATAGATGAAATAATAAAGGAGAATAAAGAAAATGACTAGAGAAGAACTAAAAAACGAAGTTATGCGTTATATAGATAATAACTTAACTAGTGAATTTGTAGGCGATAGAACCGATATAATTTTAAGAATATTATATCAACTAGAAGAATATTTTGACTATAAAAATGAAACAATAGACAAAGTAATAGACTTAATACAGAATGCTAACGAATTAATGAATTAAAGGGAGATGAAAGAAAATGAACTTTAAAGAATATGATGAAATAATAAAAAAACATAAATATGATATGTTATTTTTAGAAATATATTACAATTTAACTTGTAATGATGAATTTAAAAACTTAAAAGAAAATGATATAATAATATTAATACAATTTATTTATAAAGCTTATTTAAAAGATGAAAGTCACATTGATTTAGGTTATATATGCGATAAGGCTTTAGAAAATAAAAAAGAAATATTAAAAAATGATGTTAATATATTTAATACTTGGGATTTATTGGAGGTATGCTATGAGTAAAACATATTGCTATATAAGAATTAGCACTGACAAACAAGAATATAACAGACAAGTCCAAATATTTAAGGATAAAGGCTATATAAATGGCGTTAACTGTGAATGTATAGAGGAAACTTTCACAGGAACCAAAACAAAACGCCCCGAATTTGACAAACTAATTAAAAAAATGGAAAAAGGCGACACTCTAGTCTGTGAAAGCCTTTCTCGTTTATCTCGTGGCGGTGTTATCAAAACACTTGACCTTATAACCGAATTTATACAAAAAAAACAAATAAATGTAATTATATTAAAAGAAAATTTTAATCTATTAGCGGGAGAGAAACCGGACGCAAACACCAATTTACTATTGGGCATATTCTCAGTGCTTGGGCAATTTGAAAGGGACTTAATAAGCGAAAGAACAAAAGAAGGTTTAAAAGCAGTTAAAACAAAAGGAACACGATTAGGAAAACCAAAAGGTAAATATAACACTAAAGAAAATTTTATAAATACGCTTGAAAAAATGATAAATGAACACGTTGGGCAAGATAAAGCGACATTGTGGACAAGATACCCAGTAAAATCATTTAAAAATGATTTAAAAAAATGTTATATTAAATACAACACTAAAGACTACAAAGAAATTTTAAAAAGAATAAAGGAGGATGCGACCGAATGGGAACAATTTTAATAATTCTGCTAGCCATGTGGTGTGGATTTTGTGACTTTGTAAAAAAACAAAAATAACCAATTAACAAAAAGGTTATTTTTTTATTGATTGCTTATAAATAACATTATATTTTTATTATTTTAATGCCCTGTATTTACCTATTTTTAGCCGTTTTAAGCAACGTTTTTTATTATAGCATAATTGTATTAGTTCAGTATTTATCAAGCAAATAAGGCTATAAAATAAAGCCATAGTGTTCAATAAAATATAATAAAAAGATGTATAAAAATACACCTATTTGCCACGGGCATAGTCGAAAAACTTCTTCCGACCACGGTCAAAAAACTTTTTCCTTAGGAACTTTTTCCCTGCACTTCATGTTTTACTCTATCTTTGACTTCTGCTTTTTTTCCATTGTTAAATCTGTCAACGGTACCTACTAAATATCCAGTTATTCTTCTTATACGTTCAAATTTAATTCCTTTTCCTACTTCAGTGCTCATACTAATCTTTTTCCTCCCATTCGCCATCTATTATATTATTTCTTTTTAATGCTTCTAATTGTCTGTTTATACCATCAATATCAGTTGCTTTCTCATGCTTAACGACAATGGGTTGTTGCGCTTCTACTTTTCCCATAGTTTTTTGCAAATACATAGCTGATATTTCCCTAACTTCTCCCATAAGTCCACCTGTTGCTAATACACCCAATAAATATGAATGTATATAATCCATAACTTCTCTTTTGTCCGGATCAACCAGCCAATTATTATATGTAGTTCTACTTATTCCCATGAATATTGAAAAGCTTTCAACTGTTGGTGCAAACTTTTTTATTTCATTAATTTTATTAATCATATCAAGATATAAATTAAACCCTAGCATTATTTCCTGTGGTGTATATGTAATATTTCCCACATTTGCCACTTCTAACATACTTCTTTGTGCTATTAAAGACATTATTTGTATGTTGTTAACTTTTTCTTCACCTTTGCTTTTTAATAAATCAACAATATAATTTGTTAATTCCGTTGTTTTTTCTTTTAATGTTGGCATTAGTTTTTCTTTAGATTCTTCTCTAATCTGATTTACAAGTTGTTCCTGTTCTTGTATTTTTTTTTCTCTATTTTCACGGCTTGATTGTTTTATTTTTCTTGTATGTTCTTCTGTTCTAATCTTCTTCCCAGTTGCCATCTATTTTACCTCGCTTATCTTTTTCCCTTCCGTTTTGGAAATCTACATATTCCCACAAATCTTTTTCTAATTGTCTATAATACAATTCCTCGTTCGAACCAAAGTAATCGTAAAAAAGCCAACAACAATAGTCGTCCCAAAATTCAAAGCAAACATTATACTTTCTATATTTTCTATTTACATATGTTAAAAACTTTGTATCATATTTACTGATGTAGCCCATCTTCATCACCGCTGTTAATTTTTTCCAATTTGTCAATCCAATCAATTATTTCAAAAGGAATGTTTTTAAACTCTTCTTCTGGGCAATCTTTTGATTTTAATAATGACAATTCTCTTCTAATATGAAATATTATTCTATATAATGTATCCGTTTTATCTTGTTCGTTTTGTAGCAACGCTAATATTTGTTTTGTTATTTTTTTTTGGGCTATAAGTGAATTCATTATTGACTTGTTAACGCCTGCAGATATGCACCAAACAAACACGACCGCAAGTATACAAAGTAATATTCCCGCTAAAACTTCATTCATTTATTATCACTTCCTATTATTATTTTATTTTTATTTCTAATTCTTTTGGTTTGTTTTTTGTTAATATAATTTCTTGTTGCATAAAACTTGATGGATTCAATCCTTTTGCCAATGCATACCCTCCGTAATCAAGCCATGATGTAGCAATTACTTGATAAAAGGGTTTAAAAGATACTTTATTGTTTTTGCTATCGATTACTAACTTCATCGGTTTTGTAATTGCTGGTTTGTGTACATGCGCCGAAATTAAACAATCTAATCCATCTATTACATACCCAAATCTTTCATTTCTGTTAATTGCACTACCTGTTAATGTTCCACCGCCAGACCCGTGAATAACACCTAATGTGTACGTTTGTCTATAATATTCTTTTCTTTCCCCTATCTGAATTTTAATAAATGCCATGTTAGGTCTGTATTTATCTTCAATATCTAATTTGCAAAACACATCATACATAATATCTTGATCGGTTGCTTTGTTATCTTTTCTTGCCTCATGATTTCCACTTACACCACACAATATTTTTTCTTTTAAATCTGTTAATTCATTTACCAACCATTTTTTCTGTTCAAATGGTGTCATAGCAACCCCATCAATAACCGATATACTAAACGGACTATGACTATTTTTGGTTTGATTATCTATTAAATCGCCAACTATTACAACATATATATCATCATGTGCCGTTATATATTCTTTAAAATTTTTCCATCTCTTTATATTAAAATTAATGCTTCCACAATGCACATCAGCAATTGGAATAACCCTAATAGGTTCTTTAAATTTATAGTTTATAATATCAAAATCATCTTTCATAAGTCACCATTACCTCAACTTTTTCTTCTTCTGCATAATACTTTTCAACCTCTAAATAGGTCACTTGTGAATCGTCTTTATATGCCACGCCATTAAGTGAATCGCATATTATTTTTGCTATATTATCACTATCGGGTTTTTTTAGACATTCAGTTCCAATTAATAAATTATATTGTTTTTTAGACATGCTTTTATTTGGCTTAAAATAGGCTTTTATAGACATTTTAACAACTCCGATATATTCTTTATTAAGTTTATCTTTACATTGCTCTATCGCCGATAATTTAACTAATTTTTCATATTCTGTTGTTTGTTTTGGGTTATATGTTGATACATAATTACCTATCTTGCGAAATCTGGGTCTTGCCTTTCCTTGTGGCTTTCCTATCACTATAAATTTAATCATCATAGTAGTCATAATCCTCATTATCTTCATTAAGATCTATATCATAAATATTTGCAACGAACTCTTTTAACTTCTTAACTCTACCCTCTTTATCTTGCAAAATATCATCTAATTCTTTAATCTTGTCTTTCTTTTCTTTAATTGTATTATCTAATCTTTTGACCTCTACTTCCTTGTTATACTTTGCAATTCTTTTCATTGTTGTTTCATCTAACATTATGTTATCAAGTTCTTCAAAATTAGATATTTCTGCTGTCAAAGTTGAACCACGTGAAATCACAGTTTTACAATCGTCTGTAATTCCGCAATATTCGTCACAATTGACACTAACATCTAAGCTCATAGGCACGCCACTATAATATTTAATAGCTTTGTCGTTATAAATCAATATATTGCCAATTTCATATCGTGGAAAACTTTTTTTACTTACTTTTGTCATTTTATCATCCTTCTTGTATATTCTTCTTTTATTAATAATTTTCCTTTCTTGCCTCTATCAGAACAATGTTCTCGTTCAAAATATGTTAAGCAATCATCTATATATCTAATATTTTGCATGTCCAAATAACCCTTGACATTTTCATCAATCATTTCACTAGTAATTGTTAAAAACAATTCATAATCTTTTGATTCAATAAGATGAAGGTAATCATGAGACGTATTTTGTCTTAATATAGCACCGTTCCAATACAGATAACCTTCTCCCAATCCAAATGATTTACAATCTCTATATGGTATTATCAAGTGGTGAAAAGATAAACTTTCTTTTCTATCAACCTTGTATCCCATAAAATCATATCCTAATTTCATAATTTTAAAGTCTTTTATTATTTGTTTAGTAATTTCTTTCATATTTCACCTACAAAAAAAGAGAGAATTATTGTATTCTCCCTTCAAAATTCATTTGGTAGGCAAACTAGGACTTGAACCTAGAACCGCTGGTGTATAAGACCAGAACTCTAACCATTGAGTTATTTGCCTATAATTGGTGCTCGTAATAGGACTTGAACCTATAAGGAATAGCTTCCAACGGATTTTAAGTCCGTCTTGTTTACCAATTTCAACACACGAGCAAATAATAAAACAATATAATAACTAGGTCCAATGTTGCTAGATGGCCTACTATGTTTTCAATAGGTATATTGTTTTACTAGTATCTTTAATAGATACTGCCTAATGATATAGATAGGAATCGAACCTATCACAGCATGCTTTAAACGTTAGCTCTCCAACTATATATCACTAGACACTAACTACTAGAGATAGCATGACCTTTTCATATTAGTATGAAATATTGACAGTTTCCTAACCGACAAATCATCTAAACTTGTTCAGCCTAACTTCGTTGTGCTTGGTCTATCAAGGTGTGGCTGTTTTACCTAATGCTTTTTATAAGCACCATATCAAGTAAATATATACTGGTATCAAAGCATAGAATATTGATTTACCCTATATAGCAAGTACCAACTTGCTTTATATTTACTCAATATGCTACCTATAAGATAACACTTAATATTCTTTGACAATTTGTTAAATAGTGTTTCTCACACTAATTCATTATGAACAATTATTATTCAGTCAATGGCAAGCATTAGCCCTGATAAGGAGCGACCTTATTTCCTCTAATACCTAGTATAAATACCCTAGACCATATTGGATTCATTACCAACAATTTTCACACACGTTAGAAGCATTAATTTAAAAAACCTTTTTTTCTTGTTAATCCTAATTATCCATGTAATCTTGCAGATTTGTGCTACTCAAACTAGGCACTAGTCTTATACATATATCTCTATATTTCAACTGCAACACCGATTTATGGCATCTTACTTTCACTCTATATCACCATAATATAGTATTACTAGCAAGTTATCGTCCTATCTTCCATAGGCGGTTTTGATTATCGGCGACTAGACCTCTATACCTTATAACATTTCATAACAAACCACTATTATCTCTTTCCCTACATTTTGTAAGTTCTAGCATTTTAAACGAGTTACCTCTCAGCCTACTCAATCCATCACAAATTCGCACTTGTGACTAATAAGAACAAGATAATATCCATACCACATTGCATTGTAGTCTTTCATATGGTTTATTTAACAAATTGTCAAAGAACATTAATATTGGTTGCTCTTCTAGGGTTCGAACCTAGACTCTTCGCATTCAAAGTGCGATGTGTTACCAATTCCACCAAAGAGCAATATAGGAGGAAGCACGAAAGGAGGGTATGCTTCCTTAAAGGAGTGTCTATATGCTTACAGCTATTGTGTGATATCCTTATCACGTTTATAATATATCAATTATTTTACTGGACTTTCACTGGAGTTTAACATTTTTTTCAGATTTTTGTAATATTTTTTCCAAATTATGCTTTCTTCCGCCGGTTTTATGTCTTTTTCATAATTTTCTGTAGCAATTTCATTGATAGCGCGAGTTGGAGTCAGCCCATTTAACATTTTTAAATAAATTCTGTATTCAATGCTGTTTACTGACATTTTTGAAAGATTTTCTTTCACCTTGTCTATTTTTTCTCTTTTTATCAAAATTTTTCCCTTTATTTCTGGGTTGCTACTATCCAATTCTTCCAACATTTTTATTTCTATAAGCAAATCGTTTATATATGGTATGCAATCCATTTACACACCTTCTTTTACTTTTTTGGGTCTTCCTCTGCCTCGTTTTGCCTGAGACACTTTAAGCATATCTATATCTTCTGCTGTCAATACTCTATTATGATATTTTTGCCCAAGTTTTGCTTGACAATTTTTCATATTTTGAAGTAGCATTCCTCTGTTTGTAGAATTGTTTAGTCTTGATGTCAAATTTTTATAATTATCTCGTAATGCTATATTTTCTTTTATTTTTCTTCTTCTGTTAAAATTTTCTTGCATTTTTAAATATAGTTTTTTTAAATCAATATCATCAAGTGAACCGTTCTCTATCAAATGATCATAATCACTTCTTAAACTATCACACTCAGAGAGCTGGCTATCTAAACTCTCCAAGTATGTGTCTGTGTCATTTAGAATTGATATGGCTTTTATAAGGCTTTCAATTATATTAATTTCCTCTGTCACACTAACACCTCATTATTCGCCAAATGGCAAATCAAAATCGTCTAAAGTTATCTCCTCATTAGCTTTTTCGCTCGTTTCTTCATATGGTTCTTTCGCTGTTTCATCATCAGCTTTTTCCAATTCTGTTCTTCTGCTTCCCAAGAATTGTACATTACTTGTCATTACTTCAAATGATGTTCTATTGTTCCCATCTTTATCAGTATAATTATTCATACTAATTAAACCATCAACAAGTATTAAACTGCCTTTATTTTGATATTGAACAAGGTTTTCAGCAGGCTTTCCCCAAACCGTTACAGGAATAAAATCTGTACCTTCATTCATTCTATTTACTGCTAGATTAAATCTGCAATATGCTTTATTTGAACCTGTATATCTTAATTCTAAATCTGTAGATATTCTTCCTACTAACGTTACTTTATTAAACATCTAATCCCAACTCCTTTAATGTGTATCTTTTATCTTCTTCCATGCCGTTATACATAGTTTCTTTTTTAAAATATGGCAACTTAATATCTTCTTCATCATCTAATTCAATAGAAATATAACAATCTCCGTCATAACAATCTTCTTTAGAAATGTGGCTGACTTTGTTTTTAAATGGTCTAATAACAGCTTTTAAATATCTTTTTTCTGTGTCATCAAGTATTTCTTTTTCTTGAATAAAACCGTTTTCCACTTCTATTGTTCCTGTATAATTGCTTGGTAATGATTTAAAATGTTTTTGTTTTACTACATATTCAATATCTTCTAGGCAAAATACCAATTGAAAGACTCCTCTACCGTCATCTTCTAAAATTTTAAAACCATTGCCGTACAAACCTAGTCCTGCCTCAGATACAGTAACAATCTTACCAATATATTTATCCATCATACCGTGACTATTCCAGGTTTTTCCTCTTCTATTTTTTAATTTTACTTTATCTCCAACTTTTAATTTCATTATTTAACCACCAATTTACCTTTCTTATCAATAATTCCATATCTAGTTAGTATTTCTTCAACTTCTTCTTTTGTTTTAGCAATTCCAACATGTGCTTTTACTGTTTTAACTAAATCATTAAGTTCGTTTATTTTGTTAATCATTTCGTTTTCAAGGTTTTCAATTTCATCATTTTTAAAGTCACTATTAATAAAATAACCAAATTCACAAATTGATGTTTTATGTTGTAATTCTTTTTTATAACCACTTAAACCTTCTAAAGTTTCTTTTACTTTTTCAATTTCTTCGTCTGTAAATTGTGAAATATATAATTTTTGCAAATCATCTTTACATTTTTGTGTTATTTCATCATATTGTTTTTTTATTGAACTTTCATTTTTGATTTTTTCTATTTTTTCTTTTGTTTCTTTCTCAATACTTTCTCTATGCTTATTTGCATATAAATCAATTAAATTAATACTTTCTATCATTTTATTTCCTTCTTTCTTATTAAATTTTCCTAATAACCATTTTTCATAAAGCTCTTCACAATTTATTGTATTTGGTACATATAAATCATCTGTTATTATTTTAAGCTCGTTTGCTGTTATTTTTAATTCTTGTGTTTTACATTTTACTTTCCCACCAATTTCAAAGTTTTTCATTTCCATACCTCATTACATATTAAATTAAATCCTGTTGGCTCTAATCGGTTTATTAGCTCTTTAAATTCATCTTTTGCACTATCATTTAGTTGATTACCATATTTATCAAACCATTCTTTAAAATCTTTATAATCGCTATATTCATATTCATACCAAGCATCATCGATCTTATCTCTGCTATCTTTTTCTTTTTTTACTTCTTCAATAATACTTGATGAACATGTCAACTGTGAGTTTAATATATCTGCATATATTTTTTTAGGTACTTCTTTTATTTCTTTATCAGTTTTTCTACTAACATATTCAATTAAATCCGAACTATTTTCATTGATAACAACATCATCTTCTTTGATATCAAATCTATCCATTAGATGTTTTGCATACTTTTCTTTGAATTCATCGTCAAATTCAATATTTTTATCTTTGATGTATTCACCATCTCGACCTTTGCCATCAATAACTTCATCAACAAATGCAAAGTTATCAACACAACAAGCAACTGATAACGCTGTTAATCTTTTCAATTCATAAATATTTATTGATTTTCTATCTCTATCAAGCGATACATAACAAGGTTTAAAATTATAACCATAATCAAAATTATCGTCTTCATATACTGGTAAACCATCAACAAATACTTTTCCTTTGTAATCAGAATCCGTTAATATTTCTCCATAGCTTGTTTGAATTGAATTATAAGCTTGTCCATTTAATCCTAAAAATTCATTTTCAAGTTCATCTAATTCAGAACTATCAAATCCTGATATTTCAAATGTTAAATCATCCCCGTTGCCTGCTGTTTCTGTAATACATAGCACTTCACATTCAAAATTATCTGAATATTCAAAGCTTGGCGTCCAATTTTTATTGCCATTCTTTATAAATATTTCTTTGTTTTCACGAAGTAATACTAACAATGCTAATTTATAACCTTCTCCAAATTGGCCTATTTTATCTAAATCGTCCTTTTTAGATGTGTTTCCAAGCAACAATGTAGAACTCGGTATTGAAGTATTTTTGTTTGTTATTGTAATTGTTCCAGAAGATTTATCAATATCAATAATATCTTCTCCATTGCTATCTTTAGCATTTTGTAATAATTCTCTAATTGCTTCTTCTATTCCCCAACTAGATACATAATTTCTCGAAAGGCTTAATTCATATTTTTTCATTACGAAACCGCCTTCCAATTTGTTACTTCTATTGTTTTAACTTCCTTTTCCACTTGATATGGTTGTGTATAGAATCCATTTTCTTGATACTCTGTTAATCCTCTATCCCAATCTAAAGAATAATATTTTCCTTCAAATTCAAATATTGTAGAAACATCTTGCGTCCATCGGTGTTGTTCTCCTTCTTCTTGAGTTATCATTTTAACATCGGCATCTACATCACACCATGACAAATCTTCTAATTCCTCTTCTGTAAAACTTTTATTTAATAATTTTTCTCTAAAAATATCGTTATTCATTTTCTTCTCCCTTCATATATTTTTCTTGATAATAAGGGCAAAATTTACAACAAGAACAATATTCAAGACATTTTTTATCTTCACCAATTCGTTCTTGAATTTCATATACATTTGGATAATCTTTTTCTAAATTATCTAAATGTTTTTGTGCTTCTTCTAACGTTTCATGTATTTTAGTTGCTCTCTTATTACCTTTTTTAATAACTATATATTTATTTCCATCATTCCATCTTTCTTCCATGCTACACATTGGAAGTTCTTCATCTGAAACATTTTCATATTTTTTCAATTCTAAGAATCTATTTTTTATAAATTCTTCTATATCTCTAAAATCTTTATCAGTAAATTTAAATTTTTCCACCCATACAGGTAATTGTGGATAGGAACTGTCAATTTTTGCTTTTGTTTTGTTATGATCTTTTAAGAATGCTATAGCTTGTGCTTTATCTATTTCAAAGCCCATGTCTTTAACTGCCCAAGCATATATCAGCATTTCTTTTCGCCAATCTTCAAAATCTTTATAGATAACTTTCCAACAACTTGCGGTTTTCCAGTCAGTAATACATTTATCAAGTAAATCAATCATATCTGAACGACCACTTAAGTAATAACCTTCAAGTTCTTTACAATATTTACCTAAATCTACCCTTAATTTTTCTTCTTTGAATTGTCCTACATCTTCTTGCGAATTTTCAATAACACTATGTGCCAAGATTCCAAAAATACACCATACCATTTCTGATACATCTTGTTCAATTTCATTGTTGTGTCTTCTTTCAAGAATTACTTGTCTTGTTGGCTTTAAAATAGTAGTACAAGAATATTGATGCTCTTTTGGTTGGTAATCACTACTTATTAAGTCGACAAGTTGTTTAGGTAAATTCAATTTATTTGTAATTTTGCTCACTTTTTCAACTCCTCGAATATTAATTTTTCAGGTAATACTTTATGACAAAACCAACTTGTATTAAACCGGTTCCCGCTTTTCTTTTTTCCATAATTTTCAACCATATTTTCCATAAACTGAACTCTACCATCAAATACCATAACTTCTATTCCATATTTTCTAAACATTGCCCCCCTTGTTTTTCCTTCTAATGCTGTAATTGGTAACAGTAAACAAAAAGGTTTATTCCACTCATAACATTTTTTTATAAAATCATCTTTTAATGAATATGGAGGATTAGTTATGATCATATCAAAATTTTGTTCTGGTATATATTCGAAAAAGTTTTCTTTTTTATCAGTACTTATAACATTGCAACCGTGTTCTTTTAATAATCTAGTTATTTCGCTTTCTCCAAAATCACAACATTCCCATATAGTAATTCCTTTTGGTATATATTTTAATAATGGTTTTATTGCATAACTTGGTGTATAAATATCATCAAATTTTTCTTTTTTTATATAATTAATCATTGATTTTTTCATTATTCACCAACTTTTTCTTTAAAAAATCAATCATAATTGTTGCGTTCTTTTTACTTAGTTCTTTTGAAGACTTAATTTTAAATTTTTCATATAGCTTTTGTTTGGCTTCTTCATTATTTAATTTTGTTAGTAAAGTATGTAATAGTTTAATCTGTTCATCAGTAATCATTTCAACTGGCTTGTCCACTTTTTTTGTTTCAGTCTTTGTTGATGTTTTAGGATAACCATAACTAAATACAATATTGCCTTTGCTATCAGCAATTTTAATTTTTTCTATTTTTTCAGTTTCTTCATTCGTTGATATTTCAGCAACTGTAAACTTTTCATATTTATTAACTAAATCGTATTTACCTTTATCATTTTTCTTTGTAGGTACACTAGCAAAATAAAATATTCTTGTATATAATTCTCTACCTATACCAACATTGAAACCAGCTCTTTTAAATGCATCGCTTGCTTCACCTTTTTCCTTTTCGCTAAAAGATTCTGTTCCACAATCGCATTTATCAATCCATTGTTGTTTTTTATCATCATAAATTGATATTGTACAAAACAAATTTCCCTTTACTTCCTCATATCTGTCTTTCCAGCCAAATATTCCAAACGTTTCATCAAGAATTCTTTTGTCACATCTACTGTCTTTGTAAAGCAATAATTGTGCTCCTTTTTCAGTAACTTGCTGTACTCTTATCTCAATTTCTTCTGGCTTTAAACACCTTATTTTTTCCATTTTTTCACCTCTTATATTTCTATACAGCGGTAAACATTAGACTTTTTTATTCTTCGTTTAATTTTATAAATTTTTGCACCAATTTTAACAAATCAATTTTGGTCATTTTTACATATTGGACTTGTTTTGTTTTCCTTTGCTCAAAGTCAGTTTTGATTATTTCTTTTGTTAACCAATTGTAGCTATATTCAATGTTATTTTCTAACATTGCTTCTTGCCTTTTTTGTTTCTAAATCAGATATTCTGCCTTTTAAAGTATTTACTTCATCGTTTATTTTTTTTAAGGCATCTTTTGTTCCTTTATCCGATAAAATTGTTTTGACTAGTGTATTACTGCAATTGATTATTAATGTTTCATGTTCATTTAAAAGCGTGTTATATTTTCTTTTATACTTTGCAACATCAAACAAATCTTTTATTTTACTGATCATATTATTTCTCCCTTCTCAAAATCAAATTTAAAGTTTTTTAGTTGGCCGAAAGCTTTGTCACAACTTCTGGCCTTTTTTAACATATTAAACGCTCTTTTTAAATAATCATCTCTTCCTAATCTGGCTTCTTCATAATCTCTTGTTGCTTTAAACCCTCTATTAGAATGAGTGATATAAAAACCAACTTCCCCCGATGTAAATTTCTTATTCCACCTTTCAACGGCAATTCTCCACTCTCTTGCGGTTATATTTATTCCATATTCTCTATGTAACTCTAAAAGAATGTTTTTTTGCTTTTTCCAAGTAGATAAGTCAACTCTTTCTATCATATTAACCTCTTTTATTTCTTAATATTTAAACTATCTTCCGCATTTTTTGCTAAATTTATTTTCTAAATAAGTCTTTTCGTGTTCGGTTAATTTAGGCGCTTGCTTGTAAGTTTTTGTATCCATGTCATAAGTCAAGCCAACCATTTTACAGCTATTTCCTTTTGTTTTAATGACTTCAACTATGCCATCACATTTTTCAATGTTATATCCCGAACTAAATAAGGCTTTTTCTACTTCTTCTCGTTCACTACTAGGCAATATATCAGTTCTAATGATTGAACAGATATTAGCGCTTTTATTGGCTATGTTCTGAGTTCCTGCAATATCAAATATTGTTAATCTGCATTTCATAAATTGTGTTTTTCTTGGATGCGCCACAAGATTAATGATTACGTTCTTGTCTCTGGCAAATCTTTTAAACATTTCAACAATTTTTGTTTGTTCTTCCAGCCTTTCACTATTGTCTAATTGCATGAAGTTATCTATGAAAAATATTCGCACACCTTGTTTATGCGCATATTCCATTGTTTTAATCATATTTGTGATTGTGTTGTTTGTTGTTTCATTGTCATACAGAAACAAATCGTTTTTATAAATGTCATCATAATAATCTATAACTTCGTCTTTTGGTTTAACGTCATATATTTTGTTATTGTGTTCATCTGTAATAAATTCTAACTGTGATTTTGTGCACATCCCAACATATAAGTAATTTTTGAATTCACTAGATGTTTGTTCACCGCTGAAGTAAAAGATTTTTTTATGTTGTTTTAAACACTCTTTAGCAAATTGAATCATTAATGTTGTTTTTCCATGATTTGTTATTCCGCTCCATAGGCTTAATTTCCCATATTCTATTCCCTTCAGCAAATAATCCAATTCAAAAATATTGGTGTATTCTCTTTCTGCTCTAAGATTAATTTTAATGTCGTTTGTGGTTAGTAAATTAGAACTGTCATTATCGTCGGTGCCAATAATAGTCATCTCATCACAAAATGTCTTGTAATCAATTGCGTCTTCCATCATTTTATTAAAACATACATTTATCTTTTGCTTGTAATAATCGGATTTTATTTTTTTGTAATAACCAAAGATGTTGTTGTAATTCACTTCATATTCCATACACTCTACAACAAAATTTATAGCCTTATCAGAGTTGCTTGTAGATGATACAATTAATTGCGTATCTAGATATCCATATTGTTTATAAAGGTTCTTTAACCAGACAAGTATTTTACTGTTTTTAAAATATTTTTCGTTTAAATCAATTTCGTTTAGTAAGTCTGGCTTTAACAAGATACACGCAAATATTTGATATTCGACATCATTGTGTGTTTGCTCTGTATTCATTTAAATAACCCTCAAAATGTTCTGATGAAAACAATGTAGATGGTCTAAAATATTTAAAACTAGATTCGCCATTTTGAGTTGTAAATTCATTTTCAACAAATTTTTTATATCCCCACCAAATAACATCTTTAAATTCCTCAATGTTATATCCTTCTCTTAATCTGGCATTGATTAGTTTTTGAGTTGCTTTAGATTGGTATTTGTAAGAAAATGGAATTTTGACATTAAATCTATGATGTTCATTTACTACGTTCATATAATTAACAATTTCTTTATAAGCTTCTAAATTAGGGGAATTTTCGGGGTTTTCTTTTAATAAACTGTTAAGTTTATTATTTTCTTCTTTAAGCATTTCTATTTCTTTCTTTAAGCATTTAATATTATTTCTTAAAGCATTTGTCTCTTCAAAGCCACATGTTGGTTTTAGTACTTCTTGTTTTGAGACTTCTTGCTCAACAATAACTTTCATTTGCTCTTTTTTTGAAATTATGTAGTGAATTTTTATAAACCATCCGCCTATTTTTCCGTTATTTCTTCGTTGAATGATTTCAATAAGCCCATTATCTTTTAATATTTGCTTAGTTTTTGAAGTTTTATCTCTGCCCCACTTCAAGCTTTTTTGAACATAATTATCATTGGCTTTTATTGTATCTGTTTTTTGCCATTTTGCAGTTTTATAGTATAGCAAATACAAAGCAATACAATCCGCAGAATTTTCCAGCTTAAATAAATTTTCTATTGTATTTCTATTTAAAATTAGTAAATCATCTGCAATATCTAGTAATTGTAGATTTGCCATTTTATTCACCCCCGATCATTTCAATCGGAATCAAATAGTCGCCTTGCCATACATAATCAACCAATTTTTCCATTTGTTTTACAGTTAGTTCGGCCTCATCTATTTTAATTATTTCTCTGTGCATAATTTCACATCCTCCTTTAATCATAAATTCATCGTGATATTCATCAGAATAATCGTATTCTTTTGCTATTTCTCTTGGTTCTATAAATTCATCGTAGCCAGGACAATAACTTGATAATTCAGTTGTATCTATCATTACTTATAGCTTCCAAGCCCAAGAGCCATTTTTAAATCAATCTTCACAGGTAGTTGTAGCGCCGTGCAAAGCTTAATCCAGCGATTCATATCAATTCTTGTTACGCCCAGCTCATATCTATCAATTGTTGTCCTTGATATTCCTGTTAATTCGGCTAAATATCTTAATGAATATCCTTGTTTTCTTCTTTCTGTTGAAAGTATTTCTCCTAGTTTTTTATAAAATACCTTATCGACCGTTTCCCTTCTAATCATCTTCTTCTCCTTTCCTCTAAATTTTGATATAAGAAAAACACCTAATCATCAACGTATTATTGACTTTTCAAGGTGTTTGTAGTACAATAATTGTGCTACTTGTCATAGGTGTTGTCTTATATTCTTGTGACAAGTGGTGTATTATGAGTTATTATTTTAAATGACATTTTAATTTAAAAAAGTGATATTTTGCTTGTTAAACTAATGCCAAGATTAAATAATTTCTCTGTTCGATGGGTTAAGTTTCAAATTTCTCAGGTCTGAACTTAACTCTTTTTTGTGCTATCAGCACCATTTTATCACTTGTAAGATATCTTCTCTTACTACCTTACATACACATAATATCAGTTATTCGGAACTATGTCAATATATTTTTCACTTTTTCGGTTATTTTTTTGGATTTGTTCCTAAATGTTGATTTTTTTGATTATTTTATCAACATTATATGCGGATTTATGATATAATTTATATATACTAAAGTATATATAAAAAATTAAAAAGGATGGTGATTCATCTGTTTGGAGATAGATTAAAAGAATTGCGTAAAGAACATAATCTTACACAAGAGGATATTGGAAATTTATGTGATGTCGCCAAAAATACTGTTTCAAATTGGGAGAACAATGTTAATCAGCCAAGTTTTGAAATTACAAAAAAATTAGCCCAATATTTCGGTGTTACAATAGATTATTTGCTCAATTTTACCCAAGATGATGTAGATAATATGGAAAGACTAAAAACAGCTCTTAAAGAAGCCGGAATGTGGGATTATAATATAGACGACATGTCAAGAGAGGATTTTGAAAAGGCAATGCAAATTGTTGCAATGCTAAAAGAAAAAAAATAATGCTAGCATTATAAAAAAGACACTAATCAATTTAGTGCCTTTTCTTTTGCTTCAATACATTCAATGAATATATCGAGCAAATCGTTCTGTAGCACTGTGTACAATTCAACTAGTGTCATATTATTCTCCTATTTATTCTAGATTTACTACAACTTACTACCAAATTACTACTACAATTTACTACTATTAAATTATACACCATACCAACTTTCCTTTCCACCTTTTTTATCAACTGGAAATTATTTCCAGTTTTTATCCATTGATTTATCTGTGTATTTATTATATAATTTTTTTAGAGATAAGTAAACATTTGTTTGTGTTTTTTTGACAAAAAAAATAAATGGTGCTATCATACATAAACTCAAGGAGGTATATTATGCCAGTATATGAAGAAAAAGAAAAAGTAAATGGTCAAAAAAGATATTATATTAGAACCTATGTAACTGATGAAAGAAGTCAGAAGAGGCAAATAACTAGACACAATAAAGATTGGGTTGGCAGAGATGGATATTGGCTAGCTTACCAAGAAGAAAGCAGATTAAAAAGCAGAATAGCAACTTCAAATGATCAACTAACTTTAAAAGAAATGGCAAAATCATATTTAAATGAATTATCTTCTAACTCAAAAATGGGAACATTAAAGAAACACACAGATAACATTAACAAGTATATCCTACCCTATTTTGAAAATGTTAAAATCAGTAGCATTACAAATAAATCAATATTGGAATGGAAACAAAAAATAGATGAAAAAAAATATTCATTGAATTTTAAAAAAGGAATATTTGTGTCTTTTTCAGCATTGCTTAATCATGGTTGCAAATATTATGGATTCGACAACAACCCCGCAAGAAACGTTGGAAATTTTAAAGCAAAAAGGGGACAAAAGAAAAAGCAAATAAATGTAATGACCGCGGAACAATTTGAAAAGTTTAAAGAAACCGAAAAGAATCTATTTTACAGGAATTTATTTAATGTCCTTTTTTATACAGGAATGCGTCGTGGTGAATTCTTGGCACTAACGTGGGATGATGTAGACTTTAAAAACAATACAATAAATATATCCAAAACACTTAATCCAAAACTGATAGATCAAAGTGATGATTCTCCCAAAACAGACAAAGCAAACAGAACAATATTAATGTTAGAAACTGTCAGAGAAAGTCTTTTGTTTTTAAAGGACAATGGATGTGACTCACCCTCTTCTTTTGCAACACTAACAACAATGAAAAGGCGTTGTGATAGCAATTGCAAAAAAATAGGCGTTGATATTTTTAGAATACACGACTTTAGACATTCATTTGTAAGCTTATGTATTGAAAAATCTATTCCGATAAATGTTATAAGCAACTATATAGGTCACGAAAATGTATCAACAACATGGGACACTTATGGGCATTTGTATCAAGATTCTCAGAATAAATTAGTAGACATTTTAAACAAATAACAAGACCAAAAACAAGACCAAAGAAACTACTAAAACTCCTTACGCCTTTATTTTATAAGGTTTTTGTTAAAAAAGGAGCCAATTCCCATCGTCCGCTCCAATTTGAATGTAACAGGCTTAAATATTAAGTCTGTTTTTTTATACCTTAAACCCACGTAGTTAGTTTGTGAAGGCAAATTGTTTCTCAACTAAATAAATAATAAATTTTTTCTTATAATTATTCATTGTAAAAGGCGCCCATTATTTGATGGTGCCTTTATTTTAGACATTAAAAATGAATTAGAAAAGATATTAATTTGTCTTATTAGAATTATATATTTCTACATATCCAGATTCTTCCATTACTTTATTATTCATATTTTCTATTATATCATCAACTAGATTATACCATTTTACTTGTATACTAAATCTTTTTGCTTCATACTTTTTATTTCTATTCAAGCATCTATCTAGTGGTTGTACAGTTAATGGCCCAAAATGAACAGCGCTTGAATATGTGTTTTTTTTGGATAAGATGTGTTTTTTTATATCTTCTTTTTTTATCCATATGAAATCATCTTTTATACCAAATAAAATAGCGTCTATGGGTTTCACACTTAGATTACCTCTAAGAATAAATCTGTCAATTGCTTTTTCAATAATAGCATCTTGATTTATTTCTTCATTTATTAAATCTATTTTACTTTGGTTAGTGCGTTTATATTCTAAAGCTGATACTCTATTCTTTCCTCTTCCGTTGACTGTTCCATCTGCATAATGATATTCAAGATAGTTAATAATTGAATTATAACTTATTGAGTTTGAGATTAAAAAATCAATAAAGTTTGATATTTCCTCAACATGTACTGAATTTTTTACTCCCTTTTTTATACTTATTCTTTTTACTTCACTATTAATTTTTATTATGATATCATATTTTTTCTTTCTATAGTCACAACAACAAGTTATAATATCTTCCCCTGTGATATTTATAAACAAATCTTCTATAAACTCTCTATACATTATATTTAATTCTTTTACTTTTTTATTGTTTAATTCGTTGCGTATATCTAATTCATTTTCAAATCCATTTCTATTATTATTAAAAACAATTTTTCACCTTACATGTGTTATTGTGTATAACTTTCAAAATTCCTTTAGAAAGTAAAAAATATTAACATAATCTTACCTTCTTTATTTATTTTTCTATTATAATTTTAAAATTCATTAATATGTGATATATTTGTTACAAGGAGAAATGATTATGAAACTGTTTATTGGATGTTCATCAACTAATAATATACCAGATAAATACTTAAAGGATTGTAGTAATTATTTAGATGAACTATTAAGAGAAAATGATATTGTTTTTGGAGGATGTTCTACTGGTTTAATGGGCCTTGCCTATAATATTACTAAAGAATACAATAACAAAGTAATTGGAATATCTCCTACTATATTTAAAAGTGATTTAGATATTCTTGATTGTGATGAAAAAATAATAACTGATAATACTAGTTGTAGAACTGAGGAATTAATTAATAACTCTGATGCACTTATATTTTTACCAGGTGGTATTGGTACTATTTATGAATTATTTACTGCGATTGAATTAAAAAGAAATCATGAATTTAATAAACCCATTGTTTTATATAATTCTAACCAGTACTTTACTAAATTGTTGAATTTTTTATCCACAATGTATGAAGAAGGGTTTGCTGATTGCAATATAAAATCATATTATCACGTATCTGATAGTGTGGCTGATACTATTAAATATTTAAATAAATAAAGAGGCAATGCCTCTTTTTAATTTATTGTAGCTATTTCACCATTTATATTTAATGAATCTTTACTTGAAAGATAATAAATAGTTTTTGAAATTGTATTTAGTTTTTCTTGCTTTTTAATGGTTTTTCTCTTACTTTTTAGTGATTTATCTAGTTTAATTGCGACTGCATTAACTCGTATGATTGGTCTTAATTCAAAAGCTAAATCTCTTGTTAGGCTTTGAAGTCCTAACTTTGAGATATTATAATCAGTATCATCTGTTATTGTAGTTAGAGATACATTTACTATAGTACTGCCTTTTTTCATATGTTTAGATGCTTCTTTTGAAATTATAAATGAACCCCCTATATTCAGTTTAAATGTTTCTTCAAATTCTTCTATTGTTATTTTACTAAAATCTTTATCATAAACAATACCAGAGTTATTTATAATTGTATCTATTCTACCAAATTTTTTTATAACCATTGTAATTGTCTTTTTTACATTTTTTACTGATGCGGTATCTGTTTTAATTACTTGTGTTTCAACATTATAATTATTTTTTATATATTTCCTTAATTCATAAGCTTTTTTTCTATTTTCATTATAACAGATTACAATGTTATATCCTTTGCTTGCGAATAGTACTCCTACTTCATTTCCTATTTCTTCTGTTCCATCTGTTATTAAAACAACCTTTTTATTCATAATTACTCCTACTGCATATTTTTAGCGTGCCTTTAAATTATACTATAAAATTTTAATAATTGCCACCATTTATTATAGTGAATGTAATTAATGAAGATTTAATTGATTTTGTTGATGGAAATGTTATGATTAATGGTACTCCTCATTGGAGATAATATAAATCACTTATTGATGATTTTTAAAAAAAATCCTCTTTACTTGTGTAAAGGGGATTTATATATTAATATTTTTTTACTTTAACGTTTGCATCAGTTTCTTTTTTTATTTGTTTTTCTTCAAGCATTTTCTTTAATTGTTCTAAGAATGCTTTTTTATATTCATTTTTTAATATTCTTTCTATTTTCTTTTTTCCATAGCCCGTTTCTTTTGCGATTTTTACTTGTTGCATTCCACCTCGTGATAATTCATATATTTTTTTGCTTGTTTCTTCGTTTACTCTAATATTATGTTTAGGAAATGAAATATTATTAGCTTTACAGTAACTTATCACTCTATCAGCTATTGTTGTTGCAGAACATTGATATTCTTCAGCAATTTCTTGCATTGTTTTTCCACTTCTATATTCTAAGTATATTTTTTCTGATGGAAGTTCTTGTCTTTTTCTACCACTTCTTATTTTTAGGTTTTTTCCTTCTCTTTCTAGATAAGCATACAATTCTTCTGATATTGTTCTTTTAGTTAAATTTTTTGATTTTGCAATATCTCCTATTGTATAACCATCTAAATATAGATTATATATTTCTTCACCAGTTACATTAGAGGCTATTTTCTTATTACCTTTTTTCTTTACTGGTGTAGGTGGCATTTCTATCTTATTTTGTTTACAGTATTTTTTAATTCTATTTACTATTGTTCCTTCTGAACAATTATATTTTTCAGCCAATATAGTTGAAGAAGTGCCTGATGCATACAAATTATACATTTCTTCTACTGGTAGATCAAGTTCTAGATTTATTATGTTTAATTCTAAATTATTTTCTTCACAGTATTCACGTAGTTTACGAATTATAGTATTATTTGAGCATTTATATTCTCTTCCTAACACAACTGCGGATATTCCGGATTGATATTTTTTATATATTTCATCAATTGGAAGTTTTATTTTTCTTCTTGTAGCTTCACGCATAGTTAATTCTATATCATTCTCTTTGCAATAATCAACTAATCTTTTCTTGATACATCTATCTGAGCAACCATAATCTTCTCCTATTTCACATAGTGACATACCACTAATATATTTTTTATATATTTCTTCGTTTGGTAGTTTAAATAATATAGGTCCTGCTTCACGAATTACTAATTCTAAATTATGTTCATTTGCATACTCTCTTAATCTGTTTAATATTACATTGTGCATACAGCCATATTTCTGTCCAAGTTTTTTTGATGATATTCCAGCTATATATTCATTATATATTTGTTCAATTGGCAAGTTCTTTTTTCTTCTATGACCTTCTCTTATATTTAATGGTAGATTTTCTTTTTCAGCAAATATTCTTAATCTTGATATTATTGTTTCAGGAACACAATTAAACATTTTAGCAAGTTCAGTTGAAGTTTTATCTTCATAACAATACATATTATATATATCTTGCATAGGTAATTCTAGTTTTGTTTTTTTTGTTAAGAATTCTATTTCATTTTCCCTACAATACTCTTTTAATCCATTTGATATTGTTGTTGCAGCACAATTGTATTTATTTGCTAGTTTTCTAATAGAAGCTCCATTTTTATATTCTTTATATATTTCTGCGTAGTTTAATTCTATCATTTTATTTATCTCCTATTTTTTTACTTTCTTTAGATCTTTTTCTTGTGAATCTTGTTCTTGAGAAAGAATTTGTTTTAATTCTCTTAAGAATGCAAGGCGATATTGACTTTTTAATGCATTACTTAATTTTGTTTGGCTATAGTTATATTTTTCCATTAATTCTCTTTGCGTAATTCCAGCACGTGATAGTTCATACATTTCATTTAAGCGTTGTTCTTCTATCTTATCGGCACGACTATTAACTATTAAATCATGTCCATTTGCTTGACTATATCTTCTTAATCTAAACATTATTGTTCTTGGTGTGCAGTTGTTTTCTCTAGCAATTACTGTACTAGGTACACCACTTTTATATTGTTTATATATTTCTTCATCAGATATATTTTTTCTATCATATCTTTTTCTTGGAAATACTAGTTCTTCTCCCATTAAGTTTGCATAATCATGTAGTCTTAAAATTATTATTCTTTTAGAACAATTGTATTTCTCTGAAAGTTCAGTTGGGGTTAATCCGCTTTTATGTTCTTCATATAATTCTTTTAATTTTTTTGTTTCGACATCTTTTTTCGCTTTTGATAAGTCTATATTATTTTCTTTACAATAACGGGTAAGCTTTCTTGATATCGTTACTGATGAACAGTCATATTCTTTTGCTAGGCATTGTTGATCTTTTCCATTTATATATTCTTCATATACTTTTTCAATTGGTAATTCTACCGGCCTAGTATCGTTTGATTTTATATATAATGGCAAGTTATATCTTCTGGCATATCTTTTTATTTCATTAAGAATTCTGCCTTTACTACATCCATATTTTTCGGCAAGTGTTGGACTTGATTCTCCATTTATATATTCATTATATATTTTTTCTTTTGGAAGTTCTCTTTTAAATGGTCCTCTACTTCTTTTAATGAATTCTAATCCTGTTTGTTCGCAATATTCTATTAACTTTTTTCTTATGGTTGTCACGGAGCAATTATACTTTTCTGAAAGTTCTATTGTAGTAGCTCCATTATTATATTCTTCATATACTATTTCTATTGGTAAGTGTTTCATTATTTCCTCCCTAGGCTTTTAACTTTTGGTTTTTCTTCCTCTTTTGTTTCTTTTAAGGTGATGATTTGTTTTATTTCTTCAGCAAAAGCTCTTCTATATACTATTTTTATATCATCTAGTGTTACTTCTCTATTTTTCTCTCCTCTGCCTCTTTTGTTTCTTACATACGTTTGCCAGTTTTCTTCTCCAATATATTCTTTTAAGTTTCTTCTTAACACTTCATAACAACATCCATATGCTTTTGCAAGTGCTCGTAGAGAGTCATTTTCTATGTATTTATTTAATAATTCTTCTTCTGGAAGTTTTATGGCTTTTCTTCCACCCGTTTTTATATTTAATTCTTTTCCTTCTTGATAGCTATATTTTTTTAATGCTTCTGATATTATGTTTATATTACAATTATATTTTTTTGAGAGTTCTGTTATAGTTGCACCCTCGTTATATTCTTCATATACTAATGAGATTTTTTCCATTAGTCGTTCTTCTTTGCTTTTTCTATCAAATGGAAGATTAAATTCATCACAATAATCATGTAATCTACGGAATATAGTTCTATAGGAACAATTAAATAGTTCTCCTATTTCCTCACAAGATATACCACTTTTATGCATTTCATATACTAATGCCATATCAATTTTATTTTTTCTTCTTTCTGTTTTTATATCTATATTTCTTTCTTTGGCATAATTCCTTAAGCCTTTATATATAAAGTTTTCTGAAACATTATACTCGCTACTTAATTCTTCAACGCTTGATCCATTTATATATTTTGTATATATTTCATCAATTGACACGTTTTTCATGTTAATCCCCCTCTTAGTTAGCTTCATATACTAACATAAAGTTCATCATTTTTCAAGTATTTACTCCACATAAAAAGAAGGACTAGCCTTCTTTTTTATATCTATATTCATGTGGTATAGATTTATATAGTGGATTATCAGCTACTAGTATATCTAAGTACTCATTATTTAAAGTCATTTTCATATAGTTTATATTATCTTTAATTAAGTATGAACTTTTCCAGATAATGTTATCTATATTAGTTGTACCATCTTTATTTATTATAAGTTCTACTGCTTGTTCATTAGCTTGTAATAATTCTTCATCTTTAAATATAGTAGAATATTTTCTTTTTATTTCACCAACTAATATCCATTTACCTACATATTTATCTTCATGAATATCTTTTAGATTTTTTAGTGTTTGTTCGTAAATCCTTTTATAATCATCATTTTCTTCTTTTGTATCTATTACTCCTACATATATTTCTTTTATTTCATTATTTTCAACCTCTATAAATGCCTCATCTATTTGGTAGTTGTTTTCTTTGGCATAATTAATTAGCTTTTTATATCCATTCATTCTATTTCTTGTTACTATATATAAATATTTATTATATTCTTTTGTATCATATATTAATGGATATTTATTGATTTTACTTATGTCTAATTTTTCATTTAATGTTTCTTCTTTTAGGCTATTATATAGGTTGCTTAAATAAGATGGTTCATCTTCTTTGCTGATTAGTTTTCCTATAAAGCATTTTATGTTTTCTTCTTTGTAGCCTTCTTCAAGATTTACAAATACTTTTTTCCAGTTATTATCATGATAATTTATGTTTAGTTTTTCTACTTCTTCATCAAAGTTATTATAGCTTTTAAGTTTTTTAAAATTCCCTGTAATATAAAGATTAGGGTTTTCTAGTACCTCTACTTCTTCGTTATTTAATTCTTTTTTCATTTTATTGATTTTCTGTATTTTATTAAGTTCTTCTTTTCTTATTTGCTTTTCTTTTGATAAAAGTATTTCGGTATTTTTTTCTTTTAATATAGCTTTTATCTCTTCAAGTGTAAATGATGCCTCTTGAAGGCTCTTTATTTTTTGTGCTTGTTCTAATTGATCTATATCATAGTACCTATAACCAGTTAGTTCATCTACACTTGCCGGAATTAAGACTCCTATCTTGTCATAGTACCTTAGTGTCTTAATGCTCATACT
>SAMEA3663084__coassemble_257_pt1 | contig 18921 bp, 19 predicted proteins | sample SAMEA3663084__metabat2_high_PE_020 | metagenome-assembled genome bin SAMEA3663084 (sample SAMEA3663084) | pig gut metagenome | biome: pig gut; feature: pig-associated habitat; material: faeces | place: France | collected 2012
TCTATATAAGACCTTACCATATTTATATCAATTAAATAATTTTTACTTTGATTTATAGAAAAAAACAAAACTCCAATTATAAAAATAATACTAACTGCACAAAAAATAGTCTGGAAAAGAAGTCCTTTTTTTAATTTTCTCTTTCCAGTGGCTTTTTTTATAGTTGATTTATCTTTATTTTTGCTTTTTTCTTTCTTATCTTTTTTCTTTTCTGTATTTTTATCTATATTTTCTTCTTCTACTACTTCTTTTTCTTCTTCGATGTCATCATCTATATCAATTACTTCTAATTCTTCTTCATCGTTTAGTTCGTTTCTTATATTCACGCTACCACTCCTAATTGTAAAAATTATAACAAAAAAAAAGTCGATTTTCAATGTTTTGGGGTAATTATATAATTATATTTTTTTTATCCCTTATAAAACAAAGAAACAACTCTTGAAAAATTATATAGTATTACATTACTTTTATTTATTGCAATTCCTTTACCAAGGGCTTTACCACCAATTGTTAATGCAGCTACTAATCCTGTTGTTAATAAGGTTATTGCAAGTATATTTAAGCTAAGTTTTGTTGATAATATAATCGCAATAGATGATGATAATGCTCCACTTATTATTCCACATATATCTCCAATTACATCATTACAAAAGCTTGATAGTTTTTCTGCATTTTTAATAAATTTAACTGCTACAGTTGCTCCACCAACTCTTTTTGATGCCATTGAATTGAATGTATTTATATCTGCAACTGTTACACTTATTCCAATCATATCAAATAAAACACCTATTCCTATTACTATAAATAGTAAGATTATGCTTAATACTATACCCACATTTGATATAACTGTTTCTGATAAGAATGAAAAGGCTATTGATATTAAAAAAGCTGTTATTGTTATAGTGAGTACCCATTTTAAATCAACTATCTTTTTTGGCATTTTTTTCTTATCAACTTTTCTTGAATATTTTTCCTTGTATTTTTTCTTTTCCATAATAGTCCTCAAAAATAATGAAATGGCAACTAATATGATAAACTCTGTACCTTAGGTCAAGTTGGATTTCCCTTATTCTTACTTACCGTTACCAGTATAGCAGTTCCCTTTTGAAAGAATAAATAGTAGGTTTCCCTATCTATGACTTGATTGCCACTTAGTGCACACTGCAATCTCATATTAGTCTACACTCTAGAGGTTTTCCCAAACAATACCCCCTATTACTAGTACTTTTTTGCAATAAAAGTTTCAAGTAGCAATACTAAAATAATGGTGTACGCCAAATTTTAGCTGTCTCTATTCCCATTTATCACTCAAGTCAAGCTACTCTATCCATAGCTTTCACTACGAGATAGGTTTAATCCTAAGTCGTAAAAAGTATCATAAAGATCTTTCCACAAGAATAGGTCTCTACGAATAAATGGGTCGGTTGCCGTATGCCGTTACGATCGCCCATAAATTCTTCAAATCCAGCATTCACCCTACGTTGGGCACATAAAGCAAACACCAGACGCTTCACAGATATGCTATTTAACGATATTTTACCCTCGTCTTCGTAATAATGTATTGACTAGAATAATGCGCCATTTCTAGTTGATTATATCATATTTTAAAAAAAAAGAAAAGGTGTTACAAAAGTAACACTTCCTTACTATCTATTTCTTGATACAAATGAAAATAACATATTACTTACATTTCCAGCTTTATCATAGCATCTTTTTAGATAAATAACATATGTAGCCCCATTGGCACATATTGTTTTTTTAGATGTATCAATTGTTTCCCATTTTATCCCATTGTATCCAGTCATTTTATAATTTTCACTTATATTTATATCAAGTGAACTATAATTTCCATAAATTGGGCAAGCTTTTTTATCTCCATCATGCTCCCATACAATATCACATTTACTTGACATCCCTGAGCCCCCAATATCATTTTCAACTACATTTAAATTAAATGAAGATGCAACTTGGCCAATACATGCTGTGTGTTCTGTTGTACTTGTTCCCTTTCCTATTATTTCTCCATTGTTTATAATATGACATTCTACTTCTTTGTTATTACTATTGTCAGCTATTTTAGGTGTATATGGAGCTGTTTTATCTATATTTATTTTTACAGTTCCTGATGTTATATTTCCTGCACCTGTTGATACTACAACCTTATAATTTCCACTGCTACCTGCATTATAGGTTTTTGAAGTAGCACCACCAATCTCTTTATTATCTTTATACCATTTGTAGCCATTTATCTTTATTGAACCTGGATTTCTAATTGTTGATGTTATTGTCACATTCTTATTAGTCCATGCGCTTGAGCCACTTATTGTAACTGTTGGTTTTATTTGATCTTTTATTGTCTTTCCAGTAGACTTAACTTTCTTTCCACTACCAGTTGTTACTTCTACATAATAAGTTCCACTTGTTGATGGTGTATAGGTTTGTTTTGTTTCACCAGTTATTACTGCAGTTCCCTTATACCACTGATACTTATATCCACTTGCTGTTGAAGCTGGAGTTACTGTTGCAGTTAGTTTACTTTTAGGTGATGTATTTCCACTTATTGTAACTTTTGGTTCTGTTTTATCTATTTTTGAAATATTAAAATTATATGTTGTTTTGTTTCCTCTTTTATCTCTTACAATTATTGTTCCTTTTGTATTTGATGTAAATGTTTTTTGATTTTCTTTTTGATATGTTTTTCCTCCATCAAATGAATATGCAGTAGAATGTAATCCATTTACAGCGGTAGCGCTTATTTTTAAAGTTACATTTTCAGCAGTCCATTTTGTTGGGTTACCACTTACTTTTACTACTGGTGGTACTTTTTGATTATTATTACTTGGATTATTGTTTTTATTTGGCTTTTTGTTTCCACCACTAGGTTTACTACTACCTCCAGAAGAAGTTGATTTAATCTTTACTATATAAACTTCTGAAGTTGATGAGTTATTGCTTCCTGTTGTTACTACTACTTTGTAGCTACCTGAAGAAGTTGCATTATATGTAATTTCTGTTGCATTTTTTATTTTAGACGAGCCTTTATACCATTGATACTTATATCCACTTGGTGTTGTATCTGGGTTTACAACTGCAGTTAGCAAAACATTTGATCTTGTTTCTTCTCCGCTCTTTGTACTTCCTTCTATTAAAACTGTTGGTTTTGTTGTATCAATATTTTGTATCTCTTCATTTAAAAGCGCACTTTCATTATTCTTTTCATCTCTTACTTTTATTTCAAGTGACTTATTTTCACTAACTTCAATGTAGTTTTCTTTTTGATATGTCATTCCTCCATCAAATGAATATGCTTCTTCATGTAATTTATTTTTGCTTTCAGCTATTACTTCTACTCTTACAGAAGATGAAGTAAATGTTGTTGGAGACTTTTTAAGCTCTTTTATGATAGGGGCATCTTTAGCTTGTTTACATATTTTAAGTTCATATTTTCTTATCTGTTTAGTTTGAGAAGTAACACTAACTGTATGCTCAACACATTCATCTTGTAAATATATTCTTTTGTCACATCCACTTGTGTATGCTTTTTTATGTTCCGCACTACATTTAATTGCCACTGTATCCTCTGTTGTTGTTACATTATATTCTAGTGTCATTTTGTCAAATTGTGGTGTCATTTCTGCATTAGTTACGCTTAAATTAGAAAGGTAGTTATTAGAACTTTTTTTATTTAATTTAGTACATGCAAACGCAAATATTAATATTAAGATAAGTGCTCCTATTATTGATGCAATTATTATAACTAGTTTGGGTTTTTTATCTTCACCATCATTATATAGACTTATATCTTCACTTTTATTTTCATTATTTGCTTCTTCTTTTGCATTGTAATCATTGTAATTGTTGTACTCATAGTTATTATTCATACTCTACACCCATCCTATCATATTAATTATAGCAATATTATAAATAAAAAAAAAGAGATTTTTGTAAAATTCTATATTTGTGTGCAAATTATTCATAATAATTCCAAAGTCCTAATTTTCCATTTATTTTTATAGGTTTCTCATATTTTTTTACATTTTCTAATTTCCAAGCATATTCTTCTTTGAATATGCTTTTTTTATAAACAATTGGATCAATTTTTCTTAAGCTATTCACTAACTCTTCATTTACTTTTATACAATCTGTTATATATGCTTCTCCTATTATTTCTCCACAACTATAATTTAGATTATAATCTTTAAATCTTTCCTTACCTTTTTTATCAATACTTTTTCCTGCATGTATTAATATTTTGCCACGATAATTGGTTTTCCAACTTCTAAATTCATATTTTTTATAACCTTCTATTATTAATGTTGCCCACGGCTCTTTAATTGTTAGTACTTTCATTTTTTAATGACCTCTTTTTACATTCTTTTATTATCCATTTCATAATTACGTATACTATATAATTTATTTCTGTATCTGAAAGATCTTTATCTTTACTTATTTTATGCCATTTTTCTAAGCATCCTCTACAACAAGTTGCAGTTGCATGTTGGGCTATAAAAACGGGATGCCCTTTTGTGGGCGTTTGTTTACCATCATTTACATTTTTAGTGTTTTTTAATCGTTTATTTACAAAATCATATGCATGAATTTTTATTTTTGTTAGTCCTTTTTCCTTTATATATTGCATATCTTTTTCTTTTAAATGAAAACTACTTCTAAATTTTGATTTTGATAAACTATCTAATATTTTTTCTACTCTATCTTCCATATTAAACCTCTATATAATTATAACATGTACTTATTAAATATTCTCAAAAAAAAAGCCAACTGGCTTTTTTAAACTTATTTGTATTGACAGCAAGAACCGCATTGTATATTTGATACAGTATCTTGACTACAGCAACTATAACTTGGCCTATAAGTGTGACGATAAACATGATTGTTGATTATTCTTGTTCTAATTGGACAAACATGTGGTACTTCATGCATAATTGTTCTTTGTACTACTCTTTCTTGTACTGGTTCAATTATTGGAGAAGTAACACCGCCTTGCATTTGCATACCCATTCCCATTTCTTGAGCAGGCATTTGAGCATTTTCAACGTTGATATCAACATCCATATTAACGTCGTTGTATCCATTGAAATTAGCATTGAATTCATTTTGTCTATCACAACATTGTTCTCTAAACATTTAAAATCCTCCTATCTAGTTTTATGATATTCATATGAACTAGAAATTGATATATTAAAGGCCTAAGAATTATGTATATTAGAAAAAAAATACCTAAAAAGGCATTTTTAATTTTCCATTTGTGAATTGTTTCATCATTTTTTTCATTTGATCAAATTGTGTTAATAACTTATTTACCTCTTGAACTGATAATCCACATCCTTTAGCAATTCTTGTTTTACGGCTTGCTTTTATTATGTCTGGGTTTCTTCTCTCGGCAGGAGTCATTGATAAAATAATTGCTTCAATGTGAGCCATTTGTTTTGGATCTATATTTATGTTATTTAATCCCATCTTTGAAGCTCCTGGTATTAATTTTATTAGATTTTCTAGTGGGCCTAGTTTTTTTATTTGTTTCATTTGATTTAGAAAATCTTCTAGGTCAAATTTACCGCTTTGCATTTTCTTTGCAGCTTTTTCTGCTTCTTTTTCATCAATTGCTTCTGTTGCTTTTTCTACTAAGGATACTATATCTCCCATTCCAAGAATTCTTCCAGCCATACGTTTTGGGTCAAATGAATCTAATCCATCTAGTTTTTCACTCACACCAATAAATTTTATTGGTACATTAGTTAAATGTCTTACAGAAAGCGCTACTCCACCTCGTGTATCACCATCTAATTTTGTGAGAATTACTCCTGTTAATGGTAATTTATCATTAAATCCAGTTATTACGTTTATTGCATCTTGTCCCATCATAGCATCTATTACTAGAAGTATTTCATCTGGCGAGACTTCTTTTCTTATGTTTTCTAACTCCTCCATTAATTCTTCATCTACATGAAGTCTACCTGCAGTATCTATTAGAACATAATCATATTTATTTTCTTTGGCATAATTAATTGCATTTTTTGCAATCTCTACTGGATTGTTTTTACCTTCTTCATATACCTCAATATTTAATTCTTTTCCTAATTGCTTTAATTGATCTATTGCGGCAGGTCTATATACATCACACGCTACTAAAAGGGGCTTCTTTGCATGCTTTTTTCTTAAATAATTCGCAAGTTTTCCTATTGTAGTGGTTTTACCTGAACCTTGTAATCCCACTAACATTAATGTTGCTGGATTGCCTTTTAAATTTAGAGGTTTTTCTTCTCCTCCTAATAATTCAGTTAATTCATCATTAAGTATTTTAACAAACATATCTCCAGGTTTAATACTTCTTTTTACTTCTTCTCCTAGAGCTTTTTCTTTTACGTTATTAGTAAATTCTTTAACAACTTGATAGTTAACATCTGCCTCTAATAATGCAAGTCTTATTTCTCGCATCATTTCACTTATGTTATCTTCTGTTATTTTTCCGTACCCTTTTATTTTAGATACTGCGTTTTGTAATCTGTCTCCTAAACTTTCAAACATTTTTCTTCACCAATTATTATTTTATCATAAAGAAAAAGAAAAGTATAATAAATACTTTCTTCTATAGTAAATTTTCTACTTTTTCTAAAGTTTGTTCTGAAACTTCATTAAATATTAAATCAATTATTTGTTCTTTTTTCTTATATAATCCTAGAATGTTTTCTAACTCTTCTAGTCTAGTTTCAACTATTTTTACTTGATTGTGTACAGCATTTCTACTTACATTATTATTCTCTGCGATTTCTGAAAGAGATAAGTTATTATAGTAGTACTCTTCAAAATATTCTTGTTGTTTTTCTGTAAATAAACCTTTGTAATAATCATATAAATTATTTAAATAAATTCTTCTATCCATATCTTTATCCATATTAACCTCACATCATATCCTTAAATAAACCATATATATATTTTTCAATATCAAATGGTTGTAAATCTTCTTTTTTCTCACCTAATCCAATATATTTAACAGGGATCCCTACTTTTTCTTTTATTGCTAAAACTATTCCGCCTTTTGCGGTTCCATCTAATTTTGTTAGTACTATTCCTGTGATATTTGTTATTTCTTTAAATGCAATTGCTTGACTTATACCATTTTGACCTGTAGTTGCATCTATTACTAATAATGTTTCATGTGGTGCACCCGGTATTATTTTACCTATTACTTTATTTATTTTTTCAAGTTCTTTCATAAGATTAGTCTTATTTTGTAAACGCCCTGCGGTATCTATTAATACTACATCTATGGATTCTTCTTTTGCTTTTTCTAGCCCATCATATACAACACTAGCTGGATCTGCGCCTTCACTACGTCCTGTAAAAGATGTTCCAACTTTATTTGCCCATTCTTCTAATTGTTTGGTTGCTCCTGCTCTAAATGTATCTCCTGCCACTAGCATGACTTTTTTAATTTATCTGCAATCTTAGCAATTGTTGTTGTTTTTCCTACTCCATTTACTCCTACAAATAGTATTATAGTTGGTCCTTCATTTGCAAAGTTAATTTTGCTAGTTATTACTTCATCATTAACATATATTATAAATAGTTCATCTACTATAATTTCTTTTAAGTACTCTGTATCTTCTATTTTTTCGTGCTTTACTCTTTCTTTTAACCTATCAATAAAATTCATAACTGTTTCTACGCCTATATCTGCATTAATAAGAATTTCCTCTAATTCATCAAAGTATTCATCAGTTATTTTCTTATATTTATTAGTTAGTCCAACTAGTTTAGATACAAAATTTTCTCTTGATTTTGTTAGGCCTTTTTCATATACCTTTACATTTTCGACAGTCTTTTCTTTCTTATTTTCTTCTTTTGAATCACTTTTTTGTTGTTCTACATCATTTGTTGTAACTATATCTTCATTTTCTATTTTTTTCTTTTCTTTTACGAATTTTTCTTTTATCTTGCTGAATAATCCCATTCTTATCACCAATAATTATTATATCAGAAAAAAAGAGATTATTATATCTCTTTTTTATAAAAGTTATCTAGTTTTTTACCAAAGTTAGGTTCTACTGCTTCTATTACTCTTATTGATACTTCAAGTGATCTTCTATAATTTCCTTTGTAGAATAATATTTCAGCTTGATTTAATCCTTGATCTATATTGTCATAACTACTTCTGAATCTATTTCCATATACTATTGACATTTCTGACATTCTTGCAAGTTTAGTAGTTTCATTTGTAGTGTTATATAACTTTAATACTAAATCTCTAGCTGTATCAACTCTTGTATTTAATGTTTTTATTACTATTGGTTTTCTTTCTAATTCTTTTATTATTTCAAGTATTGCATCATTTGCTTCAGATAATTGTACAAAATAATCATTTGTTACTATTGGTAGTTTAAATGCTCTTATTTTTATTTTTGACTGTTTTAATAATTCTTGTATTTCATCTAGTTGTTCTCTTGCTCTTTGTTCATCTTCATACATATTTCCTAATGATTTAAGTGCTACATCTAATTCTTCATCAACCGATTTTAATCTGTTGCTGAATACTTCTATATCTTTAACTACCTGAGTATAAGGAATAGTCCTTTTCTTTAGATTTTTAATTTCCTTTTTATAATCTTTATTAATATCTATTAATGATGTATTTACCTCATCAATTATAGTAACATCTTCATCTTTTAAATCGTATAAGCTTTTTATTTCATCTAATTGATTGTATATATCACTAACCATTTTATTTATTTTTTCTAACTTTCTTTCAAAAAGTGGAGCATCTTCTTCAAACTTTTTTCTTGCTAGTTTTTCATTTTCAAAATCAACAAATAATGAGTCCAAGTACTCAAGCATTGTTTTAAGTTCAAACATACAATCTTCTAGATTTAATACTTTAATTCTATCTATTATGTTACTAACATTTTTATTAGTTTGTTCTATATTATATGGTATTTGTAAGTATTCAAGTGGATAATCTCTTCCTGTCATTTCATCGTATGTTGTATTTATTTGTTCAATTCTTTTTGGAATTAGCTTAGTAGTTAAAAGTACTAAATCAGGTACTTCAGTTATTACTATACCCATATGATCTATCATTGAATCTATTGCTTTTACTATATGAACTACTTCATTGTATTCATTTTTTTCCATAGCACTTTCAAAATCTTGAAATCTTTTTTCTATGTTTTCAAATTGAAGTTCTATTATTTCAGCAATATCACCATACTCTTTTTTATGAGTATCAAATGAATTTGATAATTCTCTGTATCTTGTTTTTAGTTTTGTTATAATGCTTCTATATTTTTCTTCACTTAATGTTATTTCTTTTATTTCATCTAGTAGTGTATCAGTTAACTCTTTTGCTTTTGCAAGTTCTATTTCTACTTGTGCTATTTTTTTAATATACTGATTATATTTCATTCCACCAGTTATATCTAGATCAATTATCATATCATTAATCTTATCTATGTTCTCTGTCCTAATTAAATCAAATCTTTCCATCCAGTTGTTGTATTTTTCTTCTATTTTATCATTTTTAATAATGGTTTCTAGTTTTGAAAGTTCTGAAGGAATAGGTGCAGTTTCAATTATATTTTTTTCTCTATCAAGTTGCTCAATAAGATTCTTTAGTCTTTTCGATCTCTTTCTCTTAGACAAAACTATAATGACAATTAAAGTAATAATTAAAAGTAATATAACTGTAATCAAAATAGTTTTACTTTTCATACAACACCTCTATTCTAAATTCTATACTTATTTTAACATAAAGATTGAATTTTTCCTATAAATTTGTCAAATTTTATTGATTTTTGTTTTTTTATTGCTTTTTGTGCTCTTTTTCCCTTATTCTATAAGATTTTTGCCTTGACTATTTACTATACTTATAATATAATTATAGACGCATATTCAAATGAACAGCGTTTACGCTTATTTTAATGTTGTAACGTGTTTATTAAGTTTGATAGTAACCTCGCTGTTGGTGAAGTCATTAAAATAAACTCCCTATAATGTTAAGGTAAGATTCTTTGTTTATGTAATATAAATAAGGAGGAAAATTATGGCAAGATATACTGGTTCTAGTTACAAACAAGCTCGTCGTGTTGGTTTTTCAATATCAGAAACTGGTAAAGAGATAGCTAAACGTCCATATGGACCTGGTCAACATGGAGCTGATAGAAAAGGTAAACTATCTAACTATGGTGTTCAATTAAAAGAAAAGCAAAAAGTTAGATTTATGTATGGTCTTAATGAAAAGCAATTTAAGAAAACTTTCCTTGAAGCTGGTAAAATGCAAGGTATTCATGGTGAAAATTTCTTAAAATTACTTGAATCAAGACTTGACAACTTAGTTTATCGTTTAGGATTTGCTTCTACTCGTCGTGGAGCAAGACAACTTGTTAATCACGGTCATATCTTAGTTAATGGTAAAAAGGTTGATATTCCTTCATACAGAGTTAAACCTGGTTCTACTATAACTTTAAAAGATAAGGATAAAGATTTAAAAGTTGTTAAAGAATCTCTAGAAAAAGTAACTAATAGAGTTGAATTCGTTACATATGACGAAGATAAAATGATTGGTACTTATGTTAGAATGCCTGAGAGAAATGAATTAAATCCAGACATTAAAGAAACTCTAATCGTTGAGTTCTACAACAGATAGTATTAATATTAAAATTAAAAACCGGATTTCTCCGGTTTTTTTGTTTGTTATTTTAATATTATTAAGTAGTATTTCTTTTTACCACGTCTAATCGCAATATATTTATCATCTATTGCTTTTGAATTATCTATTAAACAATTCTCGTCTTTTACAACATCACCATTTATACTTATGGCACCATTGTTAATAAACTCTCTTGCTTCTCTTTTACTCGATGCGGCATGTGATTCAACTAATACATCAATTAATGTTTTGCCAGGTTCTGTTTCATATGTTGGAACACCTTTGAATACTTCTTCTATTTCTTTTGAAGTTAGTTCTTTTATATCTCCACTAAACAATACTTGACTAAGTTTAAGTGCTTTTTCATATTCTTCTTTTCCATGAATATCAGTAATAACTTCTCTTGCCAAAATTTTATGAGCTTCTCTTAATCCTGGATTTTCATTATGTCTTTTTTCAATTTCCTCTATTTCTTCTTTTGATAAGAATGTTAGCTTTTTTAGGTATTCTATAATCATAGAATCCTCTAGGTTAATTAAGTATTGATATAATTCATAACTAGATGTTTTATTTTTGTCTAACCATAGGGCATTTCCCTCTGTCTTACCAAATTTCACACCATTTGAATCAGTTACTAATGGCATAACCATACCATAAATCTCTTTATCTAATTTTTTACGTACTAGTTCAATACCTGCGGTAATATTTCCCCATTGGTCAGAACCAGCAACTTGTAGTGTACATCCTCTTTCTTCATATAGATGCATAAAGTCTAATGCTTGTAATATCATATATGAAAATTCTGCATATGTAATACCGCTTTCTAGTCTTGATTTTACTTTATCTTTGGCAAGCATATAATTAATATTAAAGTACTTACCATAATCTCTTAGAAAGTCAATTACATTTATATCTTTTGTCCAGTCATAATTATTTACAACCTCAAATCCGAATATTTCTTCCGCTTGTTTTTTAAGGCCTTTAAAATTATGTTCTACTGCTTCTTTTGATATCATTGGACGTTCAGCAGTTGGCTTTGGATCCCCAATAAGACCAGTAGCACCTCCAACTAAAAGTATTGGATGATGTCCAGCTTTAGCAAGTCTTTTTGATATTAAAAATGATGAATAATGTCCAATGTGCATTGAATCTGCGGTTGGATCTGTTCCTATATAAAAAGTTAGACCTCCATTATTTAACTTATCTATAAGATCTGGACTACTAATATCTTGTATAAGTCCTCTCCATTTTAGTTCTTCATATAAAGTCATATTATCTCTCCTTCTTTTTAAAATAAAAAGAGATAGTATTCTAAGGACGAGTATTACCCGTGGTACCACCTTAATTCATAGAAAACTATCTCCTTACTATATGGCGTAACCCTATCGCTCCAAACTTGTAATTCATATATTTCTAAAGGTTAGTTTACACCGATCACTAACTCTCTTATGCTTTAGAAAAATACTACTATAATTCTTCATCGCTTAAATATGTTTATTATCATAGCACTTATAATTTAATTTTGCAATTATTTTTCTTCTTTTTCAAGACGTTTAAGAACTTCTTTTACAACTACTATTGCTTTTTGTCTTACTTCGTCAGCGGCTTTTTGTAATACAGGAGTTCCTTTTTCTACAGCAAGATTTACTAATTCTTCACTTTTTTTCTTAATATCAGCAGCTTTTTGTTTTGCGATTTTTAATGCTTTTTCTTTATCTAAATCTTCTAATTCATCTTTAATTTCAGCAATTTTAGTCTCTATTGCTTCTTTTACATCTTCTGCATCAATTTCTTTTACCTTTGCAAGCAATTCATTGATTTTTTTCTTTAAATCCTCTCTTGTTTCAGAACCTTTTTTTGGTGCGAATAAAATTCCAAGTCCAGCACCTACTGCAGCTCCTAATACAAATTTACCTAGGCCACAACCTTTTTTTTCTTTACTCATATAAGTCCTCCTCCTCATTTCTTTTCTTTTTTCTTTTGAATTTTCCTAATAATCCAGCAACTGCACCTATTATTCTATCTCCAATTGAAGATATTGCTGATGAAGTCATGTTAATAGCATTGAAGAATCCATCAAGTGTTTTAACTTTTGCTTCTACATTGTCTAGGATTTCGTTTGCTTTGTCCACTGTATATATTAGCTTTATTACTAATATTATTGTTACAACTAGTAATATAGAACCTAATACATACATCATTATTGGAAATACTTGCATTAAGCCATCCATATTATTTATCCTCCTCCTCAGGATCTTGATACATAGAATCAATTAGATCAAAAAGGCTATCCTCAACTTTGGCTTTTTTCTTTGGAGTTTCCTCTTCTATAGTAGTATCCTTATCTTTATTCTTTTCTGATCTTCTTCCTGTTGCTTTTTCTCTACTATGATCCTTGTAATCTATGTTATATTCAAGTCCTAAGTCATTAAAATATTCTTCTGCATCACCCATTGTTACATTTGTAACTGCTGGTGAATCATCATCACTTAAGTCATATAATGCATTATCAACATATTCAACTTCTTCTTTTTGCTCTTTCTTTTCTTCTTTAACATCATCCATCATAGAAGCTGTTATATCGCTTGCTAAATCTCCATATGCCTTCTCTCTTACTGTATCTAAGTCAAGATTTTTAGATGATAATGCAGATGTAAGTCTAACTTCTTTTTTCTGAACTATTTCCTCTTTTTTATAATTTTTGTCTAATATACCATAAATTGGTGAAATAATTGGAGTTGGTCTAAACACTTTTGGTTCTTGTTTAGATGGACTTCCTTCATATAAGCCATGAGAATATTCACTATTTCCATATGGCTTGTCCCCATAAGGTTTTTCTTGTTGATGAAATTCTTCACCTTTTTTTGAGCCATATACATCTTGATATGATGGTTGTTTAACTTCTTCTCTTTCTCTTACCGGTTGTTCTTTCCTTATTGGTTTTTCATCTACAGTGAAGTCATCATCTTCAAATGTCATTGGGAATTTGAATCCTGATTCATTTCTTTCTCTTCTTAATTCTCTTTCGGATATTCCTCTTTTTTCTACTCTTTCGACTACTTCTTCTTCTATTTCTTTTTCTCTTTCTGATTTATCTTCATGAACTTTTGGCATTTCAGGTAAATCAATCTTTTTAGCAATTGTTTGCTTTTCTTTCTTTGGCTTTTTTATTGGTTCCTCGACCTCTACATATTCTTCTTCAAAAAACACATTTTTAAGTTTATCAAAAACTCCCATTTTTTCACCTTCCCTATTCTACAACATCATAATCTAATATGTCGCCATTTTTTTCTTTGTCTTTAGATTCATCATAAGTATCATATTTTTCAACCCATTCTAGGAAGTTACTTTGTTCTCTCTTGGATTCAAAAATATCAAATTTTTCTTCTTTATAATCAAGAACGTTTTCTCCAATTAATGTGTCTATTACTTTTTCATTATATTGAACACTTGATAATATGTATGCCATATTTAATACTGCATCATTTAAATTATCTTTATCTACATAGGCCTCTATTTTGGCATAATCGTACATAAACTCTACAAAGTATTTGTCATCTTTTTCTGTAATATCTATATATCCAATTTTATCATTAAATCTTAATTCCTTTGATAGATAATTTGTATCACTAGGTGTGAATTCTTTCGTAGTTTTATAATAATAAGAAACTACATCAACATACAAATAGAATGTATCATCATTGTACAATATTTTACAGTTGTACTTATTCTTATCTGCTATTTTTAATCCTCTTGGAACATAAAATTTATATCCTTCAAATATATTATTATAAAGATTTATATCTTTTTGTATTACAGTGTTTATGATATTTTCAACTTTATCATCTTTTAAGTCTATAAATGTACATCCTGTCAAAAGGAAAATTGAAAGCAAGATAACTACTATCTTTTTCATATTTCACCTACTTATAATTAATTATATCAAAATTTATTATGTGTGACTATAATAATTAAAATTTTACATTTTAATTATGTAAACTAGACATCTTTTTTTGCATGTAAATAATATATTTTGTTTCCATTTTCACTAAATTTCTTTTCATACTCAGTCTCTATGTTGCCTTCTATTTGGCTATTATGTAAATCTAGTGAGATATCTTCTATTTTATATCCATAGTTTGTTAAATTTATTATTGAGTATTCAAATAAATTTTGATTATCTGTTTTTTGATATATGTTTTTTTCTCCTTTAAATATTTCTTCATACTTTTCTAAAAACACCTTGCTTGTTAATCTTCTTAGGGCATGACGTTTTTTAGGCCATGGATCTGAAAAGTTCAAATATATTGTACATACTTCTTTATCAAATATTTTGTCGATATCTATCGCATTCATTCTTATTAATTTTAGATTAGTAACAGAATCAGGAATTCGCTCTAGTGCTCTTACTATAACACTATCATATCTTTCAATTCCTATATAATTTATATTTGGATTTGTTAGTGCTTTTTCTATTATAAAATTACCTTTTCCTGTTCCTATTTCTATTTCAATTGGATTGTTGTTTTTAAATACACTATTCCACTTGCCTCTATAATTTTCTTCATCTCTTATTAGAAATTTAGATTTTTCCATTATTGTTTCTTTATTTTTTACATTTCTAAGTCTCATTATATTCACCCAAATAATTATATCATTAAATCTTTTAAATGCATATAATAAAACGAGGAGTGTTATTATGAATAATCAAAATCCCGGAATGTTTATTCCACTATCACAAAACAATTTTCCACTTGCGGAAGAAATTAGAAATATTAATATGCAAATTTCTAATATAAATCTGGAATTAAAACGCCTTGAAAGAAGAATACTAAATATAGAAAAGGGATTAGTTATGCTTCCTTTAGGAGAAAATATATCTAATTCGTCTAAAAAGGAACCAAATTATACTAATGGAAACTATATGATATAAATCTTTATATCTTTTTTAGCCTTTGGTAAGATTGACTTTTAGCTTTCTAAATATTATACTTTTATAGAAGATGGTGATAATATGAAATTTGTTTTTGACATAGAAAAAGAAAGGTATGAAGAGTTTGTTAAAAGTAATGTTAAATCTCATTTTCTACAAAGTTATGCATGGGGAGAATTTTCTTCTGTTGCCAAGGGTTTAACACCTCATTATGTTGGTGTTACAGAAAATGATAAACTTATCGCAACTGCTTTATTACTTCAAAAGAAACTACCTCTTGGGTATTCATATTTTTACTGCCCTAGGGGATTTGTAGTTGACTATTATGATATAAATACTCTAAGGTTTTTAACTGAAGAAATTAAAAAATATACGAAAAAATATAAAAGTATTTTTACTAAGATTGATCCGGATATAATTTGGTCATTAAAAGATAATGATTACAATGAGAAAAGTCTTCCATATGATTCTAAAGTTATATTTAATAATATTAAAAGTTTAGGTTTTAAGCATAAAGGTTTTACTAAAAATTTTGAAACTATGCAGCCAAGATATACATTCAGAATTGATATGAATCAATCATTAGAAGAAATTGAATCTAAGTTCTCAAAAACCACTAAGCAAAGAATTAAAAAAGCTACCAATTTAGATACAAAGGTTAGAATTGGTGATATTAATGATATTGAAAAGTTTAGTGAGTTAATGTTGATAACTGAAGCAAGAAAGAATTTTTTATCATATGACTTAGATTACTATAAAAAGTTATATGAAATCTATAATAAAGATAATAAGTTTCTTTTATTTATGGGAAGTGTTAATCCAAAAGAAATTTTTAATAAATATAATAAATCACTTAGTGATATTTCTAATGAATTGGACAAGCTTCCTAAAGAAGGTCTAAGTAAGGCACAAAATACACAAAAAAAAGAACTATTGCGAGAAAAAGAATCTGTTCAAAAGGCGATAGATGAATATACACCTTACAAAGATATGGATGAAATAGTACTTAATGCTCACGCAATTATTATATATAATGATAAAGCATGGGTATTGTATGCTGGAAATCATAATATACTTACTAATACATTTTCTAACTACAAGACTTATTTTGAACATATAAAATATTGCAAGGAAAATGGTATTAAAATGTATGATCAGTTTGGTACAATTGGAGATTTATCTAAGGATAATCCTAGATTAGGGTTACATGAATTTAAGAAGAAATTCGGTGGTGATTATGTAGAGTTTATTGGTGAATTTGATCTTGTCACAAAGCCATTTATGTACTTTATATTCACAACTTTTGTACCATTCCTTAGGAAAATCAAAAGAGAAAAAGCAAAGAAAGGATTAAAAAATGAAATTTGTTAAATTAGAAGAAAGAGAATTTGATAATTTTGCTTCTAAACATCCTTATAGTAGTTTTTATCAGACTTCGTCATGGGGACATTTAAAAGAAGCAAATGGTTGGAATATGCATTTGTTAGGAGTTAAAGATGGGAATAAAATAATTGCTGCTTCTTTGCTTCTTAGTAAAAAAACTCCTATTGGTTACTATATGTTTTATGCTCCTAGAGGTTTCTTAATTGATTATGATAATATGAAGTTGCTTGAGTTCTTTACTGAAAACATTAAGAAATACGCTAAAGATAAAAAAGGTATCTTTATTAAAATAGATCCATACATATCTTATCAAGAAAGAGATATTAATGGGAATGTAGTTGAGGATGGTAAAAATAATAAGAATGCTTTTAATAATTTAGTTAAGCTCGGATATAAACATTTTGGTTTTAATATAATGCAAGATACATTACAACCTAGATGGATGTTTGTAACTGATACTAAGGGCGAAACAGTTGATTCAATAATGAAAAAGATGGATCCTAAAACCAGACAAATATTACATAAATGCGAAAGGCTTGGTATTTATACTAGAGAAATAGGATTCAATGAACTTCCTAAGTTTAAAGATATTATGGAAAAAACTGGGGAAAGAAGAGAATTTATAGATAGACCGCTTAGTTATTACGAAGAAATGTTTAAACATCTTCATGATAAAGATATTCTTAAAATTTTGGTGGCTGAAATTAATATCAAAGACCTTGTAAGAAGAACAGATAATGATATTACAAAACTTAAAAATGAAATTGAAGATAGAACCTACAAACATGATAATAATATTATAAAAATGAATGAGGCAAAATACGAATCAAAACAAAATGAGGCTAAAAAAGAACTTGAAAGGCTAGAAGCTAATTTACTAAAATATAAGAACTTATTAGAAAGTGATGGCGAAATTATAACTTTAGGTGGAATTTTATTCCTTATTAATGATAATGAAGTTCTATCATTAGTTGGTGGCTCTTATGCTAAGTATATGGAATTTCAATCTGCCTATGCTGTGCATTTCTCTGGAATGAAATATGCTATAGAACATGGTTATGATAGATACAACTTCTATGGTATAGTTGGAGACTTTAATGAAAAAAATGAACTTGGTGGACTATATACATTCAAAAAAAGTTTTAGTGGATATGTAGTTGAGTTGATTGGAGAATTTGATTTAATTCTTAATAAACCACTTTATTATTTGTATCATATTGCTTTTGGAATATATCATTTTGCAAAAAATTTAAAAGCAAAAATAAACAAAAAAAACGGGTAAAACCGTTTTATTTTTTTATCATTCTTTTAATTTCTCTTAAGAAGTTATAAAACTTGTTGAATTTTGTTATTGGAAGAGTAAACTCTCCAATATATTCTATTACATTACCACCAAACCCACGTTTAAATTCATATACTCCATAAAGTGGATTGTTTTCTTTTTCAAAATTTCCTGATATTCCATAAAAGTTACATGCCTTATATCCATTTTTATATGCATCCTTTATATGTGCATCATACATGGCATATTTTGGAGTGAATTTTCTATATTTCTCCAAGCTTCCAGATGTTAATGTTAGAAATTCTTCACCATTCCACATAGATAGCAAACATGCAATATCTTTTCCTTCAGGATAATTTTTTTGAAATTCTTCTGCCTCTTTTAACTCATTTTCAAGCTTTATTAGTCTTTTATCACTTGCCTCTTTTTGACTTTTTAATTTGGCACCTATCATATCTTTTTCCATTTTATTTAGAATTTCTTTATTTTTTTCCTGCTCTTCTTTTAAATTTTCCTTAGCACATTCCAAATATTTCTTAGGATCTAGATATGCAAAGTATATTGTCATAAGATCTTTCATATATTTATACATTTCTTTATAGTAGTCTAACTTTCTATAAAAGAAATCTTTTCTAGTCGCAGTATCCTTGAATAAATCTT
>SAMEA3663084__coassemble_292_pt1 | contig 17844 bp, 32 predicted proteins | sample SAMEA3663084__metabat2_high_PE_020 | metagenome-assembled genome bin SAMEA3663084 (sample SAMEA3663084) | pig gut metagenome | biome: pig gut; feature: pig-associated habitat; material: faeces | place: France | collected 2012
AGCCTCATGAAAATATGCTCCTTGCAACCATGCATTACTATTAAATGTTTCTTGCTCTGATTTTAATTTAGTAAAATAAGAAAAACGATATGCCCAGAATAGGTCTGGGTCATCTTCCCAAAACTCTTTTACAGACATACCGTATGTGATTGCCATAGGCAACAAATCATAAAACCAATCTGTTAAGTTCTTATATTGTTTGCCTTTTTCTTCTTGTGTATTATCATCTATGCTTTGATTATCTCTAGTTCCTCGTCGTTCTCCTCCGAGTCTATATCGGCTAGGGCACTCATAAAAGTTTGATATTCCTCAATTCCGAATTTAACAATTTTTGCTGGTTTTTTTCCACTTTTTTCATAAGTTTCCATTAGTTTGATTGCTAAATTTGGATTAACATCTTTGTGATTAGCAATAAATAAACTTGTCCAAATTAAATCATAAAATGTAATTGGCTTTTTATCAAATTCTTCAATGCTAAATCCCATAGCTTCAAGCCATTTAATACTATCTCTATTCATTTCTAAAGTATAATCTTTGTCATTTATTTTTAATTTTAGTTTTCTCATTGTTTTTCCCTACTTTCTACTATTAATTTGTTTCTATTAATGCTGTTACTTCTGTTGTTGTTTTATATACTGGAGCAACACTTGGCACAGTATGTAATGTACATTCAATTACTCCACCAACAGATACCTCATTAATCCAAGTTTGTAATGAGCCTTTATATTGAACGCCTGTTCCATCAGGTAACTTGATTAATATATCTTTTTGTGTATTATCACATTCTGCTTTTACTGCTGTTAAATTAGCATCACTATAGTTATAAGTAAAATCCATTTCTCCAGTATCTGGTCTATCTGCAACGTATACTTTAACTGTATCACTTGATGTAGTTGTTTCTACTGTTCCACCTGCTTGTCCAGTTGCTGGCATTCCTTTAACAGCCACCAATTTTTCTTTTGGGAACTTTGCATCAGTTGTATTTTTTACTCTGATTTCAATACCTAAATCTATCATTATTTCTTCACCTCTCATTGTAATTTCCCTTACAATTTGAAGTGCTACATTTGTTTAATTTGGATAAATAATTAAATTATCTAATCCATATTTTGTATCTAATCTTCCGATTATTTTTATAATATTTCTATGTACATTAGAATCAGTATTTAATGCATCTAATTCTGTTTTAATGGTTACATGATAATTATTTTTAAAATAATCAACTACATGTTCAGTAACTTCATTACAAATAGTTCGTTTTGATGTTTTTCCACTTACCATTGAATAAACGTTTATTTCAATACCAAATGTATAAGTTTCTTCTCCGTAATTCAAATTATTATATTTGTTAGTTACTGGAAGCAATTTAACTGGTACTATAGGAAATACTTTGCTTTGCTGTGGCATTGCTTTTGTAACTGTTGGTTTATATATTGACTTTTCTTCAACATATTTTTTTAATTCTGGAAAGATTTTGTTTTCAAATATATTTTCAACTATCAATATAACTCACCTACTGTCTTTCTTATTTCAACGTCAACTATATTTCCTATTTCATCTTTAATATCTTGAAATGCACTATAGAACATATGCCTACTTGGTAAACCTCTAGTCCATCCATAAGTGCCATCTTCTTTAGGATATAGCCAACCTTCTTCACCGTGTTCATTAACATCATATTTCCATGACTTAAATGGTCCATCTGGATTAGGATGTGGATTACTAGAGCCTACAATACCTGTCCCCATTTCGTTAAAGATAATTACCATATCATTAGTCCATACTCTACCAGTCTTTGTATTATCGTCATATTGCCACTGTATTTGGCTTGTATGATTAGAAATGCCATTTGCATAGCAATACTCTAATACTTTGTTATACATCATTTCTGTGGCATATTTAACAGCATTGTCGACGCCTTTTGAATAAGCTTCTTGATATTTATTTAGAAACTTTTTTGCTTTCTCTAGACTTTCCTTCGATAGTTCCATCGTTAGAAGTGTTTTCATCTTTTGATTTATCCTCTTCTATTTTTTCTTCTTCGACAAGTTTATAACCTGCTTTAATAAAGTCATCTCTTGTTTTTTCATCAAAAACCACTATTCCATTTGTAAATTTGTACATATCGCACCTACTTTCCGGTAAGTTTTTCAAAATATATAATTATAACTGAATTACCATCTCTTGGTGGTAATAATCTATAGTTAGCATTATCTCCATAATTCTCTTCTCCATCAGGTGTAGCACCATCAAGATAAGCCACATCAAATTCTTTAAATTGGCCTTGATATGATATTGGGATAACTGCTTTTTTCATAATGCTTGCTTTTTCTCCAAACTCTGCAATATCAGCATCAGTATTGACCGGTTGATAATTAAATTTATATGCTTCACTATTTGGTTTTTCATATACATTAATTTCATTACCTTCAATGTCTGGTTGTGTACCAACTTTACTTGCTATATAAACATCTTTAACCCACTCTTTAGGATTAGCTTTCACACTTATCATTTAGGAATACCTGCCTTTGGAACTAGTTCTCCTAACAAATCGTTTGATAATAGCGATGTTAAAAATTGAACTGACAATCCATTTTCACTGTAAGATTGATATCCAATTCTTTCCATAGCTTTGTATAATTCAATAGCGCATCTTGTTTGCCAATTTGCTAATCGCTTGTTGTTTTCAGCATCTATTGTTGTTTTTGTTAAATCATAAGGATAAAGTGTATTTAGAGCCACAACTTCTGCGTCATCTAGTTTTAATTTAAACACTTCATCTTTTGTGTCATCAGCTACATCGCCTAAGATTTCTAGTCGCATTTTCTTTAATTGATCTTCTTGACTCATAAATACACTTCCTTACTTTAAAAGATTTATTAAGCAGTAACTGCTTTTGTATTAACTGGGTTTGTTGTAGTATTAGTTACATTAACTTTTACTTCCTTAGATGGTTTAGTAAATGTTGTATTTAATCCAGTAATTTTTCCGTGGAACCATTCTGGACCGTGGTCTAATCCAATTTGACCAAAGATTTGATATTTAGTTCCTGCTCCTGTTTTTGCTAATTCTTCTAAGAAGAAGTTACCTTTACCTGGAACTGGTTGTTCTACTGGTCCAATTACTGATGGATTAATTGCTAATACTGTTCCTGCTGGGATAAATTCACCTATTGCTAAATGAACTGTTGTACCAACTGGTAATATTAAATCTCTTATTTGAATTCCATAGCCACTCATATAAGCTTCTCCAATTGGCATTTTCATTTCAATAGCATCACCATGTAATTGTAATAAGTTAACTGAATTCATTAATAATACAATGTTAGAAATATCTCCGCCATTGTCATTGATTTTTTGAACTAAATCATTAACTAACCACATATCTAATGGAGCATTAACTTTGTTAACACCACTACCACTTTCAGCACTAATTACGTTAGTAGTAATTGCAGCTACCATACCTCTTGTTTTATTAATTGTTGCGTCAGTTGTTGCTTTATTATAAGTTCCTTGAATAAATGTTTTTTCGATACTTCTCTTAATTTTTTCCATTTTTCTTGCAACTTGGAAAGATAACTCATCTTGTGGATTAGCTTGTTGACCTGCTAAGTTAACACCACTTAATGTAGCCATATTAGATTGTTTTGCATATGAAATAGCAACTGATTCCATAAATATTTGAGTAACATTACTCATTTGACTTCTTGTTACAAATGTTGCAGTTGGAGCTGTTAATGAAGCTGTTTCACTTATTTCTGGAATTGCTCCCTCTTCACTTGTATAATATTGTCCACATACGAATTCTACCGAATTTGTATATTTAACTCTTCCACTTATCATATTTAAAAATGGAGTTTTTGTATTTGCTTTATTGTATAATAATCCTGAATAGTTAGGACAACTAAAGCTTTGTACTGTTTCAGCACCTGTCATTTTTCTTCACCTCGTTTAAAATTTCTATCCCTTTTTTTCTAAACGAGTGCCACACTTTACTTATTTAATTTTTTTTCTTGTTCTGCTTTGAAAATTTGAGTAGTTAATTCAGTTTGCTTCAAAAAGTCTTTATCCTTTATTGCTTGCTCAAGTTCTTTTTGTAACTCTGCAACCTTATCAACAGGATTAGCACTTTGAGTACCGCCTACTGGTTTTGGTGTACCATTTAATAGTTCTGTAGTAGTTTCATTTTTAGTTTGCTCTTTTGTTTTATTTAATAATGTAATAAAATTATTTGCTAATTTTACTGATTTATCACAATCTTCACTTATGATATTTTGTAAAGTCTCCTTTAATTCAGTATCTTCATCAGTAACTTTAATTCCATTATCTAAAAATAAGCCTTTTACTGCTAATTCACTTGTTTTAAGTGCATTTGCTTTCTTATCTGCTTCCAATTGTTTTAACTCTGCTTCTCTTTTTTCATCGTCAGTCATTTTTGATTTTTTGAAATCGTCATATTCAGTTGATAAAGTAGTATAATTACTTTCTACTGTTTTATATTTAGCATTTAAATCATTATATTTATCTTTTGGAATCATTAATGTTGCTAAACTTTTTGCAATAGCGTCAACTCTTTCTTCGTTAGTTGTAAGTGTTTCATCACTTAATACTTTTTCGATTTCTTCTTTCATTTTTGTCCTTTCCACTCTTACGTTTTTATGGATGTCTCGTCTCATCAATTGAGTGTTGTAGATTTGTGCTCTCTACAATAAGCAAATTTATATAAACTGATAAATCAGTTCGTATACTAAATGGTTGGGAAGACAGGATTCGAACCTGCAACCTCTTGAATCCAAATCAAGGCTTCTACCAAGTTGAATTACTTCCCAATATGGACCGGTATATCAGATTTGAACTGATACAAAATGCTTGGAAGGCACTTATGCTACCAATTACATCAATACCGGATGGCAAATCGACTAGGATTTGAACCTAGACAAACAGTTTTGGAGACTGTTATGCTACCGTTACATCATCGAAATATGGTGCCGAAAGTAAGAATTGAACTCACAACCTACTGCTTACAAAACAGTCGCTCTACCAATTGAGCTATTTCGGCAAAATTCCAAAGGCTTCTAAAGTTTCTTTGGCTTGGGCTTACTTATAAGGCTTTATAGAAGTTGTACTTCCTTCAAAGTTTCTTATAATGCCTATTTATTAACCTCTCCAGACTCATCCTTTGAGGCAGATGTTGTCCTAAGACTTCCATCGCTATTCTCGTTATTTTGTTTTATTTGTTTATTTGCTTGTCCAACAAATAATTTAATCCAATTCTCTATACCACCATAGAATTCCATTGATTTATTAAATGTTTCATTTGGATCACTATATAAACCACTTGTCGTCATAGCAACATCTGGTGATATACCGCTTTGAATTTGATTCATCATACCTTGCGATTTAACTAAGAAATTATCTGATTTATTTCTTGTAAATTTTTGATCTATATCTTTTAATGTTAATGTTTTGATTTGACTATTTGGAGCAAGTCTGCATATTCTTAAAATTAATTTAAGTTCTGGTTTAGAGCATCTTTTAAATTCCATTTCATCGCCATCTGCTCTTGCGTCAGCCATTGTCCAACCTTCACCTAAATACCTAGCTTGTCCAGTATCTCCACCACTTGCTTTATCACTATTTTTAGGAATACCTACAATATTTAAAGCAGTATTGAATAATCTATCGTGTAATACTTTTGTATTATCATGTTTTATTTCACTTGATATTAATTTTAAATCTGCTGGTCTACTTGGATCTGATGTTGCGATTTTAATTGCTCCTAAATCAAGTAATCCCTCATAATCTTCTTTATCAATATCTTGGTTAACAAATACAAGTAAACTTTGTATAAATTGTTCTAATCCGTCCATTTCATCAGATGTAATTCTATTTAAGTTATTTAATATATCCATAACTATTTCGATAATTCCTATTCTTGATTTATTTAAGTAATATTCAAATATAGGAATTTCATTTAATATAGTAGGTTTTATAAGTTTAACCTCAAATGCTGATGCAACACTCGGACTAGTCATTTCATAATAAGCATTTTTTGTATACACGCTACCTTTTATTGTGTAATCCTTAACACCTCTCGTATAAGTACAACCAAATAGTTTCTTATGAGGTAATCTACTAGAATAAACACAAAACGTTGTTTTGCTATCAAGATTTTCTATCATAAAAGGACTATCTTCATTTATATCCGGAAGAACTAATCTATGTCCTATTCCTGATATATATAGGTCTTCTGCTAATTCAGTGTCTTTTGGATATTTATCCTCTGCCAACATGTAACTATTTAAAGCTCCTACTTCTTCATTAGCAATATCACCACGTTGTACATACTGTATTGGTTTACCAAAAACAAATGATTTTTTAAATTCAACCATAAAATAAGCGTTATTTTCTACAACTTTGTTATTTATAGTTGGTCTTACTTCTTTAACTTTATCTAAAATTGGTTGAAATCCTTTATAATAGTTCTCTAAATAATTAATTTCCCTTGAATTTTGTAAATGAACACTAAATACATCATTTAATATTTGTGTAATTGTTTGCTCGTTCATTTCTTCTGGTTCATAATCCGCATAAATAATATGTCTACCAAATAGTCTTACTTCATCTTGAACCGGCATTACTGGTTTATCGGTAGGTATTTGTGCATTTGTATTATCATCAACTGGTGTTTCAGTTGTTTTTACTTCTTCATTTTCCATTAATTCACCATCTTTCATACTTTGGTATTCCCAAAATATAAAATAAGGGAACACAACAATAAAAATTAAATTCTTACGGTTATGCTCCCGTGTAGCACTAAACGGTCAATGAAGGGAAAAACTAGACCGTTCGCTACATTTATACATTATTAATAAAAAAATTGTTAGTTATGAAGTATAAAAGTCCAACATAAATTGGACTATAAAAAAAGATACTTACTTAGTATCTTTGACTGCATATTTCCATTTGTACCCACCAGAAGTTTTGTATACCCCTGTACAGCAATTGCATATTCCAGAGTGTTTTATATTCAACTTGGTGCTTGCTTCTATAATACTGTCCCATTTTTTGATAAAATTACCATCCAAATCATATTGATTTACCTTCTTAGAATTGGGATTAAGCTCAGCATATCTCCTTTTATTTAATTTATTAAAATATGCATGTTTCTGATTGTATGAATTATTACACCATTCAAGGTTAGAAACATAGTTATTTTGTTTATTTCCGTCTATATGATTTATTTGAGGATAGTTATTAGGATTAGGTATAAAAGTTTTGGCCACCAATCTGTGTACCCGATATGTTTTAAATACACCATTTTTTGACAAATTAATAATTTGATAACCTTTTCTACATAGCCTAACATTTTTTATTTTTTCTTCAATTGCTCTATAGCCACCTCTATCATTACTTAATCGTTTCAATGATTTAACTCTGCCCAAATTGCTAGCTTGATACAAACCTTCATATCCTTGTATATCTTTCCATATTTCTTCCATATTACACCTCTTTATTTTTTATATATTCTATAAATATACTTACTAAATCTTCTTTTTGTAATGTTTCATACAATTCTAATAAATTCATTAAAAAACTCCTTTCTTATGTTCCCATATTGAAAGAAGTTCGTTTTTTTGGTATAATATATGTGAATTCGTTTCAATACGGGTTCGCTTAATTTAGATAGATTGTGTTACTATGTCGGCAAAACTAAAACACTTTCTATCTTTTTTTATTTTTGTGAATTTTCGATTATGTATCTTATTGTTTCTGATATTGTCGTAAAGTCTTTTTGTTTCATAACCTCATTGATTATATCAATGTGTTTTTTATCTAATCTTATTGTTACTCTTGTTTCCATACTTTCATCAAAGATTCTTCGCCCACTACCTTTATCTTTCATTTCTCCCCTTTCTACTATGTCGGACAATAATATTGTATCATCTTTGTCGGACAATGTCAATATTATTTTTTTTAAAATAATCGTTTACAAGCTACTGGTTTAATAAAATTAAATTTACCAACAATTATTTCACTAGCAAACATACAAACTGAGTCAACAGAATCATCATGCACATTTGGTTTATCAAAAGAATATTTTGTCATATTATCCATCAATCTTCCATAATCACTATTTGGTTTAGTCAAAGTTTTATCTAAAAACACAACAAATTTTTGAACAATACCACGATTATTTTTAATTCTTTCTTCCTTTTTTACAGTATTATATTTCTCTATAATTTCACACCAATTAACACCTCTTTGTTTCAATCTATCAGTTAATAATGTTTTTAATGATGTATCAATATTATTTTCAATTACAAGTTTTATAATCCTATGTTGAATTATTTTTTCAATTATTTCATCATACAAATCTTCCATTGGTTTTTGTTTGAATATGCAATCAACAAAATAATAATTACCATTTCCGTCTGGTTTAAATATTGGCATAGACACATTATCTTTTCCTTTTCTTGCTGTATCCAACGATGCCATACAATATGATTCTAAATCACTTGGCAAGTTTAGATATGTTCTTAAATTTTCCCATGCAAATTCCCTTCCAGAAACAGGTAGTGGGTCTTGTTGATATACACAACTAAATAAAAATGGATCTGTATTTTGTTCAATTTGTTCTGCTATTTGTTGTGGGTATACTTCACTACAAGTTGTTTTATGATTTTCATCTAGCATAGGAACACGAATAACTATTGTTGATTTATCTTCACTTTCCATAACATAAGGATTGTCTGTATTTTTTAGTCTTGACACCTTATTTCTATCCTCAATTATCCTATTTAAAATGTCTTCATTGCACCACTGAGTACCAACAAATATAAATTTACATCTTACACCATCTCGTCTATTCCACCATTCAGTATTCCACTTATCATATATTCCTCTATGAACACTTTCACTATTTGCTTCTTCTGCTCCCTTTGTCATATCATCAAATATAATTGCAAATGAAGCTCTTTCTCCTGTAGTTGAACCGTTACGAGTTCTTGCTATATGATTTGATTTAGGAACATTAGCATTTTTTATCTTCCAGTCTGATTCTCTTTCTACCTCAAATGGTTTTCCATTATATAACTTGAACAAAGGAAATATTTCAGCAAATTCAGGGCTAGATATTATTCCTTTAACAGTTCTACTAAAGCCTAAAACTAATTCATCAGAATAAGACATTCTTATTACAGAATTATTAATACTTATACCATAACCCCAAGCAGTAAATAATGTTGCTAAATAAGATTTACCCATTGATGGTGGATAAGATACTACTAGATATTGTAATTTATCATCAAATGCTATTCTATTTAAGGCATCTACATATGGCTTTAATACATTTCTACGATTTGCTAATACCTTTCGTGGCATATTCCATTCAATATAATCAACAAAGCATTCAAAATCTCTTCTTGCGCAAAAACAATAGGCTCTTTTATAATAATCAAAAAAGAGAGCCATATTTTCAATTTTGCTCCCTTCAATTAATTTATGTAATATTGGAATTAGTTTAGTCTTTGCTACTTTAACACTACCTAATTCATCTTGCTTATACATTTCTTCAAGAATACTCAAAGCACTATTACACCAGTCTAATTTATCACGTTCTTTCATTTTTGATGATTTAAGAACATTTAATATATCTGTAAAAGTGCTTTCAAGTGTTGTTTCTTGCTTTTTTATTTGGATTTTATCTCCAACTTTTATCATCTAATCACTCTCTCTTTATATTTTCCCATAGAGAGTGCTACACTATTTTATATTTTAATTTTCATACATTACTTCTTTGCCATATTCAACAGCAACTTCGTGTTCTATTTTGCAACCTCTAGCATATTGCCAGCCTTTCATAAATATTATTGTATCTGCTTGTGCTAAATACTCTATACTTTTTGATAAAAACCATATTGCCTCATCAACATTTTTTGGTGCTTCATCAAATATAGTATCTAAAACTATATCTCCATTACTTTCAATCTCTTTTACTAAATGTTCCCTTTCTTTTCTTATCTCTTCATTTGTTTTACCTTTCATAGGTTGACTTATCATTATTTTTTTCATCATTATTACACCTCTATTTCTTTGGCATTTCTATAACTATATTAGTGCTTTTTCTTACGCATTCAATAATATACTTATCTAATTCTTGTTTCACTTCTAATGTTCTTTTGTTAGTAGGATATTTAGCTACTACAATATTGTTATCAGTAACAATTACATTTTCTAGTTCTTTATCTTCAAAATAGTCCTTATCAACACCTAGTTTAGTTGTAATTAATTCTACTAATTTTGGTTTAGGTTGTTCTTGATTCTCTAATACTCTTTTAATATTATCTCTATAACTGTTACCTACTAAAGTGATAAGTTCATCACTTGTCATGTTCTTTTCTAATAGTGATTTTAATTCATCACCTATAACTGTTTTAGGATTTCTTTGACCAATTCCTAAAAATTTCACCATTCCTGTAAATTTTTCATCTTGACTTATAATTAACATGTTATTCATTTTCTATTCCTTCTTCCTCTTCGATTTTAATTGTTTCATTATATTCTTCTTCTAATGAAGTGTCATAAATATCATCATAATCATTATTTTTTATAAGTTCTATTGCTTCTTCTTTTGAATTTGCAGTAACAACACCATATTCAATGTATTTTGCTTCCCTTGTAAATTGATATGTTTTCATTTTAATCCTACTTTCTTCCAAATATTTCTTTCAACAATATGAACACTAATGCACATACTAATCCGTGCCAAAATGTCCATACAAATTTTATACCAAATGCCCATATTATTAAATTACCTAATCCCCAAAATATAAGGGCTGATAAACTTAATACAAAGGCAATCGTTAATATTGTTCCTAATCCAATTAATAAATATTTCATCTATTCACCTCTATCAAAATGTTCTTTTAATTGACCATTTTTCATTCTTACATATTTACTTATTATATTTTTATAATTAATTACAAAACCTTCAACATTTCTATTTACTTTGTTTGTATACTTCTCATAAATACTGTCTAATTGTTCTTTATTTGGCAAATTAATCAATTCAGCAACTTCTGGTACTATTCCAATGAAATTAGGTATTTCTTGGCTTACAAATGGATATATAAATAATTCATGATCATAAATTAAATTGTATAAATTATAATCATCATCTATATTTGCTTTTGCAAACATATACCATCTTTTATCAAATTCATCAACATTATATTTTAGGCAACCCATTCCTATCCATTCGCCACAAATTGCACTATTATTATGTAACTCAGTTTCTAATATATCTTTATTGTCTAATAGCCATTGATACAATCCTTTATATAACATTCCTTTTTGTTCTTTAATTTCATCAATGCAAATAATATTATTCCTTTGTGCAAAGTATAATTTGTCATATTTCTTAAAAAATACTAAATTACTACCATCTATCTTTTCAGTAAGATAAACTTTATCACCTTTACAGCTAACTCTTTTTGTCTTGGGATAAATTTCTTTTTTTATCATTTAATTTCACCTACTTTTTTTATTATTTCTTTTAATTCTTTTTGCCCCTCTTTTGAAGCTGGTTGAGATACCATGTTTACTAATACACCCTGTTGTAAACCTAATGCTTTTTCATATTTAACAAGAATTTTACTTCTAAACGGCCACTGGCCATGAAGATAATTACTTATGTTTTGAGGGGTTGTCCTACTTTCGCCTAGTTGTTCTTCTATTTTGTTTAATTCTTGGCATAATTTAGCATTAGTCCATTTTTTCTTATGAAGAATCATTTGTATATAATCAGATACATTTATCATTGTTTACCACCACATTGCACCATAGATTAATTTAAATATATCAAGCACTTCATCCTTAATTTTTTCTAGTCTTTCAGCATCAGTGTATATTAAATCCCAATATTCATCAGTTAACATTTCGTCAGTTAATTCAATAACTCTATCTATCAACTGTAATTGTGTATATTCTTTACTCTCATATTCAAATCTATGAAATTCTAAATCAACTATTTTACTTGCTTTTTCTTTATATTTTTTAAATCTACTATTTACCCATTTTATAAATTCATAATCAAGATTCCAAGTTTCGTCATCAGACCAACCTCGTATCCTTCTTTGAAACCAATACTTGACGCTCCTTTTAAGTGTTCTAAGTTTCATTCTTCCACCTTCTTTATTATTTGAATTGTTCTAGCTCGTCCATTTTGAGTTTTTATATATCCTTTATCTTCTAAAATAAGCAATTTCTTAAATACTGTGTTAACATCACACTTTAATATATTGGCAAGTTCTCTTACAGTAGGAGATATTTTATAGGTATTTATATACCATTCGATACACTCCAAAGTGATTTTTTGTTTGATAGTTAATTTATTCATCTGCAAATCTCCAAATAAAACCTCCTGCTGTTTTTTGTAATCCACGGCAACATTTACTAATACAATTATAATTAATTTTTAACAACTGGCTTGGTTCTTTCATGAAATCCCAATGTTTTAAAAAAATACCATCCATCGAAAATTGATTTATAGCTTTTTTACTTCCACTATTTACGCCACTTGTATTTCTAGGCAAATTTTTTATTGGATTTGATAATCCATTTTTATATGCATGTTTCATATTCTCACTAGATGTTACCCATTCTAAATTTTCAACATTATTATTTAGCTTATTCCCATCTTTATGATTTACTTGTGGCTTGTTTTCTAAATTAGGTATAAATGCTTGAGCTACTAAAGAATGGCACGATAGAGTTTTCTTTTCCCCATTCCTACAAAGAGAAACTGCAATATATCCATCACTCTTCATAGACGCTTTTAAAATTTTTTCTTTATTTTTTACCGTGAACATCGCATCATATTGGTTAATAACATTCCATTTTCTTTCTAAAGATTTAACTCTGCCTAAATTAGATACCTGATATAAGCCTTCATATCCTTGTATATCTTTCCATATTTCTTTCATCTAATCACTAGCCTTAAAGTTATATATTGGTTTAATTATTTTAATAATATCTACTGTATCGCTTATATTATCAATTATTTCTTGCATTGGTTTATATACAAATGGAGCTTCATCAATGGTATTTTCGTTTACTGATGTCGTATAAATATCTTTCATACTTTCTTTATATTCATCTAAATTAAAAGTTTCTTTTGCTTTCATTCTAGACATTATTCTACCTGCTCCGTGTGGTGCTGACTGATTCCAATCATCATTTCCTTTGCCAATTCCAATAATGCAACCATCTCTCATATTCATTGGTATAAGCACTTTTTCACCTTTTTTAGCAGATATAGCACCTTTACGAACAATGTTATCTTCAAATGATATATAATTGTGTATTGTTTCAAAACAATCTATATAATCTAAATTCATTTTGCTCATAATGGCAAATGCTATTTCTTTTCTATTTTCAACTGCAAATTCTTGACATATTTTCATATCGTGTAAATAATCTTCTCTATATTGCCCTTCCAAATATGCTAGGTCCTTTGGTATTTTCTTATGATCTATTTTATATTCTTCTCTTAATTTTATTAAAGCAGATTGTATTTCTTGTTTTCTGCCCTGTTCTTTATATGTTTTAATTAATTCTTGTTGTTTTTCTTTATACTCACCAATATTATAATTACATAATTGATTAGCTAATTCTTGATAATACTCTGCTACTTGTTTTCCTAAATTTCTTGAACCTGTATGAATTACTAAATATTTATTATTATCTTCATCAATATCAATTTCAATAAAATGATTACCACCACCAAGTGTTCCAATACTTCTTTCTAATCGTTTTGTATCTTTCAGTTCTCTATAACACTTTAAATCTTGTAATTCTAAAAATTTATATTTTCTCTCATCATGAACTTCAAATCCACTAGGAACATATTCTCTGATAATCTTATCTAATCTTTCTAAATCTAAATCAATATTGCCTAATTCAACACATAACATACCACAGCCAATATCAACACCAACAATATTTGGAATCACTTTATCACCTAAATTACCAGTAAAACCTATTACACACCCTTTACCAGCATGAACATCTGGCATTATACGAATTTTACTATCTTTAAATACCTCTTGGCCTAATAATTCATTTATTTGATTTATTGCTTCTTGTTCAATATCATCAGTAAATATTTTTAAGTCTTTCATTTAATCACTCCTTAGGCATATTGTACACATTACTTTGTGGTGTATCACTCATTAAATATGCTTGTATTTCATCTAATACTTCTAATGCTCTTTCTTTTGTTGCATAATCTCCTATAGAAAACCAATCATTGTTATACGACGCTATTATCTTATGATATTCAGTAATAACCCCACTTACATCCTTTATTTTAGTAAAATCGTATTCCAAATAATCAACCTTCAACATTTTTAATTTATCTTGACTTCTTATCCATAATTTCATCTATTCCACCTCATTTAACAACCAAAGCAAAGTCTCAATTTCTGTTCTCTGCTTACATGCTGGATTTTTCTTTAAATATTCTATTCTCTCTCGAATATCTTCTTCATTTTTGATTGATTTATATTTTTGATAAAAGTTATATAATAATTTATATTGATTGTATACTTCATATAAGGCATACATATTGTCTTTTATATTATCTTTATTCATCATTATCACCATCAATTAAATCAATTACTTTTTTCTTACTAAGTGTTCCTTTTTGTACATTTATTACTTGTTTTATTTGTTCTTTAAACTCCGAAATAATAAAATCTTTGGTATTTTCAATTTTATCATTAGCAATTCTTTCTCTAATTAGGCAATTATTTTTTGCTTCATTAAGTTTAGCAATTTCTTCATTCTTTTCTTTTATTTGTTGTTCTAATTTAATATTTTTTTCTTTTTCTCTTAAAACCCTAGCATCAAATTCTTCCAATGTAATTAGAGTAGCATCGTACTTAATTTTTATTTTGTTAAGTTCTTCTATTTGAGATTTTAAGTTTTCTATAATTTGCTCACTTGCTTTTATCTGTTCAAAATCTTTTACAAGGTATTCTTTTAAATCTCTAACTTGTATTGGTTGAATTTCGCTATTTCTTGCGACTAATTCATTTTTTTTACTAAACAGTTTCATTCTTCCACCTCGTTTCTCAAAGCCGATAGTTTAAATTCATTGTAAGTTGATAAATATATTCTTTTTCCTCTCATAGCAAGATATGGATTTATCATTAAACATTTTTGATTTTTCTTATATGGCACTTTATGAATAATATCATCAGCTATTAGGCCTTTTAATTGTCTTTTTATAGTAGTTTCGCTCACTTCACATACTTTTGATAAATCTTTTAATCGAATGATTTTGCCATTGTCATAGCAACATATATTGTCCATATAACCAATATGGCAAGTTAGATAAGGAAGTATTGAATATTTTTTACAATATTTATCAAATATTTTAGGATTGATTTTAATAAAATGGTATTTTATATCAGTAGTATCATTTAGATATTCTAATGTACCTTTGCGGAGTATTCTGTCACCGTCTTCTAATGATATTAACTTGTTATGATCTTCTACTTCTCTTAAAACAACACCATTTTCATCTACTAAATAAGATTTTGCCATTAATTTTCGCCAACTTGAGTTTTAATTTGAATTGGTACAATGGCTTCTGGTCTAAATATAAACTCATAGTCATATCTTGATACATCGCTATACTCCAATTGTTCTACAACATATGTTGTTTCTTCTGCTATGTATAAAAAATGTTTTTGATATTTATCTTCACCAATTCTACAAATTAGTTCTAATTCATCATTCGTATTTTCTAGACCACCTTTCACAGAGCAATTTCCTGTTGCCTGAAATAAATAATCTCCAGTCCTTAAATTAATAAATGTTATTCTTCTTTTTACTTTAAATTCGTCTGCTTCTCTGCTTAAATTATGACTAACTGTATCTGCACTATCACCGAAAAGTGCCTCACACCCTGTTAATGTTACTGTCATTATTCCTAAAATTATAAATATTATTAATTTCTTTTTCATTATTTATCATCTCCTAATTTGTAGTGCTTGTTTATATTCAAACAACTTACTAACTTTATTTTTTTTATGTGTGATTTTCTAAATCTTACACCATTTTCTCTTATATCATTGCCTACAAAATAATGGTTTTTCATATCTAACAATTTTGTTTTATTCATATAGTCATTAGTTGAATATAAATACCCTCTAAAGGTATCATTATCAAACAATACGACTTCTACCATTTTGTTTAGATATTTTTGTTCAAATTCATTTCTTTTCATCTGATACTCCTGTTATACTTCTGTATTTTTGTAAAATATGTTCATGTGTTGCTAATGCCATTTTTTGCAATGGTTGATATATATCGTTTTCTTTTAGTCTTTTTATTTCATCTTCTAAATAATTTATAAACTCTTTTTGTTGATTTTCTAATTTGTTACATTTATCGTTTAAATGTTTAAAACCTAATCTTTTATATTCTTTAAGTTGTTTCTTTAATTCTTGTAGTTCACTCATTGTTGTTTCATAATCTGCTACTGCATTTAGATATTTTTGATTTAATTCTTTTGTTTCTTCTTTCCAATTAATCATTTCATTAAATAACTCTTTAAATACATCTTTAGGTATTAAATAATGGTCTGAGCCTTGTATATAATATTTGCTATAATCTTCTATTTTCATATTTTAATCATTCTCCTTTAAATTGTTAATTTCATCTATTAATTTGTTAATTGTGTCTTTCATAGCTCTATTCTTTTCCTTTTGAGTATTTAAAGTTCCAAAATCTATTTTTTTTATCTTCTTTGGCTCTTCGATTATTTCTACTTCATCATTTAAATTATTTGTAGTTATATATAGGTCTTTGACTGTAATATCATATCTTGTATATGTTTTATATTTTTGTACCCAACCATAAGCAAAATTTTTATATTTTATTTCTTTAGGGGCTTTACCATCTTTAACTAGTCCTAATAATTCATACATTGTTATTTTCATTTATTACCTCCAATGCTTAATTTAATTAATTCAATAGAAAAATTTTTATCAAACCCTTCTTTTTCATATTCTTCTATCATTATTTTTAATGCTTTAGCGCTAAATTTTGCTTGTTTTTTAAATTCAACAAGTTTTTCTTGTTCTTCATCTATTTCATATAACATTTCTTCTAATTCTTCAATTTTATTAATAATTTCTTCTTTACTCATTTTTATCACTCTATTATCCCTTTATTTTGTATCATAAATGACCCCCCTTTTCATAGGGTAACTGGTTCATTCATGACCCCTTCATAAATCTTCATTTTCCCTTTATATATAAGCAAATTATTGGCTTTTTTATTACCTTTACTGCTCTATCGGTAAGTTACCGATTTGATTAGTATTTATAGCCATCTTGTGGCGTTATTAAATACGTACTTATTTAGTCTTTACCATGATTACTTTACTATATTGTTTACTGGATTTTCACTAGACTATTAAAAAAAATAATCTTTTATTCGATTATTTCTTTCTTGATTGATAAATACATGCTAATAAAATGATTATTTGATTATATATAGGTTCTTTTGTTATTTTTTATAGAATTATGGGGGTAAAAAAGCCCCCTAGTACCCTTAAAAAAATAGGGTTGGGGTGTTAACGTTCGTTATTACACTATTTAAAAGCCTAATAATAAAGGCATAAATCAATTAATAATTGATACATTAAAACACAATAAAAACGCTATAAAATAATAATATAGCGTTTAAAAAAATATATATTTTTGAAATCAGAAAGAGAGCCGTTCTTCTGTTACAATTTAAATAATAATAATAAAATAATAATAAATAA
>SAMEA3663084__coassemble_368_pt1 | contig 15738 bp, 14 predicted proteins | sample SAMEA3663084__metabat2_high_PE_020 | metagenome-assembled genome bin SAMEA3663084 (sample SAMEA3663084) | pig gut metagenome | biome: pig gut; feature: pig-associated habitat; material: faeces | place: France | collected 2012
TCTCCCTTTTCAAGTTCTTTAATAACATCTTTATACTCTTCTTTTAATTTTTCATTTTTATCTTCTAAATTAATGGTACTATTAATATTATCATTATTACTGTTATTATTATTATTACTATTATTATTAAATTCATCCATATTACTCAAAAACCTTTCCTAATAAATCTTCTTCCTTTTTTCCATTCAAGAACTGCTTAACACTTACCCTATTTTTACCTTCTACTTTGATATCAGTAATAATTAGTTCAGAATCCTCAGTAGAAATTCCAATACCATCATCATAGATTTTAACTATCTCACCATTTGCCTTTTCAGGATGAATATGAGAAGAAATTCTTGAAGAATATATTTTAACAACCTTACCATCAAGCACTGCATATGCACCCGGCACAGTAGAAAGTGCTCTTATTTGATTATGAAGTTCAAATGAAGTTTTATTAAAATCAAGCTTTTCATCTTCCCTCTTAATAATTGGCGCATATGTCGCTTCACTATTATCTTGAATAATTCTTTTTACTTTCCCCTTAATAATATTAGGTAGTACATCTTTAAGCAAACTAGCTCCAATATTACTTAAATTTTCACTAACTTTATCAAAATTATCATCATTTCCAATTATAAGTTCTTCCTTATCAATAATATCTCCAGTATCCATTCCCTCATTCATATACATAATTGTAATACCAGTTTTTACTTCACCATTCATAATAGCCCTTTGTATTGGAGCACCACCTCTATACTCAGGAAGAAGCGAAGCATGAACATTAATACATCCAAATTTAGGGTAATTAAGAATCTCATTTGGAATTATCTGACCATATGCACATGTTACAATTATGTCAGGATTAAAATCTAAAACCTCTTGATATTGTAGTCTAACCTTCTCCAAAGTTGCAACCGGAATATCATGTTGAAGTGCTAACTGCTTTATTGGAGACGGAGTAAGAATCCTTTTCCTACCAACTAATCTATCAGGTTGAGTCACAACACCAACAACATTATAATTATTAATAAGCATCTCTAATACAGGTACCGAAAATTCAGGTGTTCCCATAAATACTACTCTTACATTTTTCAACTATCATCACCTAAAATAATTATAGTATAATAAATAAATTTTTACAAATGAAAAAGCAATTATTGTAAATCTTTACACAATTGCTTATTTTTTTCATTATTTAAATTTTTCTCTAATATCTGATATAAAAATTCAGCCTCATTAAACATTCTATCATCTAAAATTATAGACTTAACATTATCTTCCCCATCAAAATAAAATAAAACATCAGAAATAGAATTTTCCTCTCTAGAAACAATATTCTTATTACCCCTAGAATCATAAGTATCTTCAATAAAATACTTACCATTATCTATAGACAAACTAATTTCTCTTTTCTTAATTGATAATGACTGCTTATCATAAAAAGAAGATAATAAATATAGGCTCCTTATATCATAGTCATCTGATTTAAACATAGCTTTACTATAACTATAACTTTCCAAAATTCCATTTAAAAATGAAATTTTATCAAACGCTCTAATTACACATCTATCTAGTTCAACTCTATATTTAATAGGAGTCTTAGGACTAATACCATTTGGTATTTCAAGTTCAAAAGAAGAAATACCCTCTTGTTTAGCCTCATTAACAAGTTTAGTAAAAATAAGTTCTTTTTCTGCATTATTCATTTCTAAGTAACATGTTTCTAATGCAGCTTTTATACTAATGAATTTTTTGCTTTCCACAACATCTCACCCCCTTAGGTACCCAAACATTTAAGCACCATGTATAATAGCATCTTTTAAAAAGGATGTCAATTAAGAAAAAAACTGCTGATACTTAATTATTTAAGTACAACAGTCGCATGATTAGAAAAGTCAACCTTACTCATAACTTCATTAAATTTATCAATATTCATTCCTCTTATAAAATCAACTTCATCATCGAAAACCTTACCAAACACAATTAAATCATCCATTGCGTTTTCAACCGATGCCTCTATATTATCACTTTCCATAACAAGATATGATATCTTAACCTTCTTATATCTTTCTAAGTCCTCAGAAGAAATACTTTTTGATTTTAACTCCTTTAATATTTTATCTATTACTATATTAGGTTTATTAGTCTCAGCATATAATTCAATAGTATAAAATCCATCTAAAAGCATTGCAGCATATGTAAAGCTAGTAGCATAATTATTAGTTAGTATCTCTTCCTTAAAATCAGAAGCAGATGCAAACTTAAGGCCAACATATGCCATTACATATGCAATAAACTCTCTTAAATCTTTAACACCTTTTAATGAAATCTTTACATTCATAGCAACCTTAGGGATCGCAAGATTAGGAACAGTAATCTCCTTATAAGTATCTAGTACCTTTAATGGTTCTTTATAATCCTTCATAATAATTTCACCAGTTGATTTTCTACTCATCAAATCTTCATTTGACTTTATTAAATCAAGAATTTTATTAACATCAAAATTACCAGAGACAGCTAAAATCATATTACTTGGAGAATAAAAAGTATCATAACAAGTATATAAATCTTCTTTTGTAATCTTACTAACAGTGTCAGGATATCCTCCTATATCATATCTAATCGGATGATTTTTATATGTTGCTTTAGAAACCTCATTAGTAAGAACAGAATCAGGATTATCCATATACATATTAAGCTCTTGTATTATTATTCCCTTTTCCTTTTCAACATTTGAATCAGTAAAATAAGGTTTATTAACACAACTAATTAAATAATCTAAATTCTCTTCTAATTTATTAACTCCCCATAAATAATAAGATGTTCTCTTATAACTAGTACCCGCATTAGATGCAGTACCGCTTTTAGAATAAAACTCAAATGGACTTTCCCCATCTTCTTGTTCAAACAACTTATGTTCAAGAAAATGTGCTATTCCCTTTGGAGAAGAATACATTTTTTTAGAGCCATTAGGTATAAAATCCAAATTAATAGAACCATACTTAGTTGTATAATTGATATAATAATTGGTTTTATTTTTAAATGGAAGTAATATAACTTTTAATCCATTTGACAATTCTTCATAAAAAACACTTTGATCTAATCCTTTTAATTTTATCTCCTTCATATTATTTATCCCCCTCTAATAGATAAATTGTATCCATATGAATATGTTTACCAAATTCTTTTACATCATCATAAGTAACTTTTTTTATCTTTTCCATTCGAACATCTAATGGGTCATTTCCAATTACTAAAACAGAATAATAAGAAGAAATTATTTGCGCAGGAGAATCCTTAAATTCCTCTAGCATAGCAATATATTGCATTTTAGCATCATTCATATCATCTTCATCAAACTTACCTAACCTCATTGATTTTAACTCTTCCTTTATTAATGTAACAACCTTATCAAAGTTTTCTTTATTAATACCAGATGTTATAAACAATACATTATCAAGTTTATTGGCAGATGCAGAAATATAATAACAAAGTGAATTTTCTTCCCTTACTTTATTAAACAATTTAGAGTTAGATCCTCCTCCTAAAATCATTGAATATATTGGTAATACATAATTTCTCTCATATGCACTTAACTCATCAATTTTACACCCTATACTTAATTTAGACTGTGAAAGAGGCATTTTATCAATTACTTTTTTAGGAATTTTCCTAAATTTATTATGATATATAAATGGATCACATTTTTTCATTTTTAGAGTGTTAAATTTAAAATTATTACTAACTAATCTTTTTGTTTCTTCAAAATCAATATTTCCAAGAACATAAATATCAATATTAGAAGTTCTAATAAACTCTTTATAATATTCATATATTGATTCTGGAGTAATTGAATTTAAATCATCTAAATATCCGAATGTATGATAAGAATAAACATCATCTCCCATATTATCAAGCATATTAATCATACTTAATTTTCTTGTATTTTCTTTAATACTTTCTATTTGATTTTTTATTCCCTCTTTAATAACTTGAAAACACTTTTTATTAAATGCATTGCCCTCTACATTTGGATTTACTACTATATCATTTAAAAATTTAATAGTTTCTTCATACATTCCAGGCTCAGAATATTTTTCATTTAAAAAGTTAACATTTATATCTGTATTATAAAATCTTCCTATTCTATAACAAGATGATGATAATCCTAAATTATATAATTCTTGAACTCTTATACAAAGTTCTTTATTAGTTGGATATGAAGCATTGGTATATACTAAAAAATCAGACAAAAAATTTCTTAAAGTTATTTCCTCTTTTTTTATTTCTTTACTAAAAATAATTTTAATATTTACAGTTTTAAACTTATCAGTTTTAATCATATGTATTTTGTATGATAAATTATCTTCAACACGATATTCCATTATTGTTCACCTCTTTTAGTATAATCAATTATCAAATATTTATTAGTAGATTGTATCAAGAGCCACCTCTATCATATTAGTAAGACTCTTTTCTCTATCTTCACTGCTTACAAGTTCAGTAGTGCATTTAGAATCAACTACAGTCAATAAACATGCAGCTTCTTTATGTAACACTTTGGCAATATAAAATAAAGCAAAAGACTCCATCTCAGTTGCAACTATATCTAAATTCTTTGGAATTCTAGCATTTATTGCTTTCCAATCAACATAAGGATCAAAAACATCACATGTCATTACATCCCCTTCTAGCAATTTAATACCTTTCAAAGAAGCTGTAGCTTTTAACTTATCATTAATTATAATGCTCGGTTTTTCTAAATTTATATGTTCTTTATTAAACATAAAAGCATAATTAGACTCAGTATAAGATGACCCAGCAAGAATTGTATCCAAAAGTTTAACATTAGGATTACTAGTTCCACAAGTTCCTATTCTAATTATCCTATCTACATTGTAAAATTTAAATAATTCATAAAAATATATTCCTGCGCTTGGCATTCCCATACCATGACTTATAATAGAAACTTCTCTTCCCTTATAAGTACCAGTATACATAAGCATATTTCTAACTTTATTAACAAGTTTTACATCTTCTAAATATTTTTCTGCAATAAACTTTGCTCTTAATGGATCTCCAGCCGCAATTACTGTTTTCGCAAACTCTCCCTCTTTTGCTTCTATATGTGGTGTTGGCATATTATCTAACCTTCTTTCTAATTTATATTCTAACATATTTAAAAATTTTTAAATAGTACAATGTGAATTTATATGTCAATTTTTTTAAGTTGACTTATTTAATATATGAAAATATAATAATAACTCATAGGGAGAGGCAATATGAACAAATATAAATGGGACATAAAAAAACTAATAGATGCAAAAAAGAAGCTAAACGTAAATGATTTCAAATCTATAGAAGAATTTGAAGAAGTATCTGATCTATATAATCTTCTAATTAGCACGTATATAAAAGATACATTCGAAGAATATATAGAATATGATGATTTTAATCAATTAGAATATTATGAAGAAGTAATTAAGCCATACATAAACAAATCTGCATTTGAAATATTATCAACTCTTAATAATTATTTAGGTGAAAACAAACTATTTATTAATAGAGGAACAACAGAAAAAATAAGAATGTCAAATGATGAAGTATTTGAACTAATGAATATTATATTTAAACACATTCCAAATAAGAATTTATATAATGCTTTTATAAGTGTTAGTGAACCAACTAAAAGCTTAATAAATATTAAATACTCCAAAAATATAGGTCAAACCTATGGTACTACATACATTGATACACACAATCATATTCCATATGCCACCATTTATAGAGAAAACACCACAATGGATCTAACAACTACATTTCATGAAATATTTCATATGATAGTAAGGAAAAATGAAGAGTCCCTCTTTTCTTATAAACCAAAAACAATATATAAAGAAACAGAAGGATATTTTGCGAATTTGTTACTGCCAGACATTTTAACTGACATTGGATTAATAAAAGATTATAGAAAAATGCAAGTAAATGATTTAATGACAACTAGAGATGCATTATATGGAATAAGCTCTTCAAAAAAATTTGTAAGTGCAGCAGATAAAGGTCAAAACATTAAAGATTTATATATAGATGATTACTTATTAGATGATATAGATATAGCATTTTCTTATCTAACTGCATTAGATTTATATAATATGTATCAATCAAATCCAGAAAAAGTAATAGATACAATATTAAATCTTTCAAGTCTAAGTGGAAGCTTTCCCCAACAAGAACTAGAAAAAATAGGTGCAACATTCCATGTAGATGGTTGTAAAAATTATAAAGAACACTATGAAAAAGTTAAAAAACTCAATCAGTAATTGATTGAGTTTTCATTTATTCATCATCTTCTTCTGAACCAAGTTTAACTAAAACTTCTCTAGGTTTAGAACCATTTTGTGGTCCAATTATTCCACGTTCCTCAAGTAAATCAACAATTCTAGCTGCCCTATTATATCCAAGTTTAAATCTTCTTTGTAGTAGTGATGCACTAGCTTTACCTTGAGTTATTACAAATTCAACTATATCATTATAAAGAGGATCATCATATTCTTCTTCTACCTCTTTTATTCCACCACCTGCGTTACCCTGTTCTTTAGCAGATGAAGTTAAATCCATAAATCTTTCATCATACATAGCTTTTTGTTGTGAAACAGTGTAATCAACAATTTTTTCTAGTTCTTCATCAGAAACATAAGCACCTTGTACACGTTCTGGAGCATTCTCACCCATAGGCAAGAATAACATATCACCACGACCTAATAATTTTTCAGCTCCACCCATATCAAGAATAGTACGTGAATCTATACTACTAGATACCGCAAAAGATATACGCGATGGAATATTAGCTTTAACAACACCAGTAATTACATCAGTAGAAGGTCTTTGAGTAGCAATTATCAAATGAATTCCAGCAGCACGAGCCATTTGAGTAATTCTCATAATTGAATCTTCAACTTCTTTAGATGCAACAAGCATCAAATCAGCAAGCTCGTCTACTATAACAACTATATAATGCATTTTCTTTATCTTAGCATCCTCTGGTAATTTAGCATTTTCTTTTTCTACCCATTCATTATAAGTAGCAATATTCTTAACATTTTTTTCACTAAACAAATCATAACGAGATTCCATCTCTGCAACAACTTTTTGCAATGCAATACTTGCCTTTTTAGGATCAGTCACAACTGGCATCATCAAATGTGGAATACCATTATACATACTAAGTTCAACTTTCTTCGGGTCAACCATCATAAGCTTAACTTCATCTGGTTTTGTTCTCATAAGAATAGAAGCAATAATACAGTTAATACATACGGATTTACCAGAACCAGTTGCACCAGCAACAAGTAAGTGAGGCATTTTATCAATTTCTGCAAACACACTTCTACCCATTATATTTTTACCAAGAGCAACAAGTAATTTACTATTAGCCTTATTAGATGGAGAAGTTTCTAATATTTCCCTTAATGAAACACTTCTAATTTCATCATTTGCAATTTCAATACCAACCGTACTCTTGCCAGGAATTGGTGCTTGAATTCTTACATCTTTTTTTGCTAGTGCAAGGGAAATTTCCCTATTTATACTTAAAATTTTATTAAGCTTAGTACCACTTTGAACCTCCAACTCATATTGAGTAACACTAGGCCCACTATTTACTTCAACTACTTTTCCTATAATACCAAAATCTTTTAATACAGTTTCCAAAGTTATAATATTTTTTTCTATAACACTTTGATTACCACTATTCTTAACCTTAGCAGGGGGTTTTAATAAACTGATTGGTGGAAGTTTATAATTTTTATTCTCTGCAGGTTTGAAAGAAGTATCACCCGCTTCTACATCATTATTAGATTTTTCAATATTATGAGTTAATTCATCTATACTAGATATTACAAGTTTATTATCTGGTGTAGAAGGTATATTATTATCATTTATAATAACAGATGAAACTTTCTTTGAATCAGTTTGCTCATCATTATCATTTCTAACTTTCTCTTTATGTTTAGGTAAAATATCTTTTCCTTTTTGATATCCATTTCTAATAAAATCAAAGATAGACACTCCAGTAAATAATCCAGTACCAGTAACAATTAATACTATTGCAACTATTTTAGTCCCAGATGCATCAAACAATTTATTAAACAAAACAGCAAATAAGCATCCTAGCATTCCACCACCACTTGGGTTAAATTTATTAGCATCCATAATTGCATTAAAGTTACTCATCAAATCATTTGCAGTTGCCTCAAATGTCGCAACCACATCACCGCCATTTAAAGAAACATAATTTAAATGAGAATAAACAAGTATCCCTATAAAAATTATATAAAAACCAACTAAATGTGAAGTGAAAAATGATGGCTTTTCTCTTTTAATAACCATATATAAGCCAATTAAGAAAAGTCCTATCATAAAGATTATATTCCATGTTCCAAATAAAAACACGGAAAAAGCCTTAACTAATTTTCCAACAATTCCAAGAGGAGAGCCAATACCTATTCCTAGTATTGCAAGTAATATAAATACTACCCCGTATAATTCATTTGTATATTTAAACTTTTTAGTTTTATCTTCTTTTCTTTTCTTCTTTTTTGCCAACTATCATCACCTCATTATGTACGATTTAATTATATATGAAAAAGAAAAAAAAGTCACTAAGGACTTTTAATATTTTACATTATTTAACTAGAAATTTCTTCTCATAAATGGAGGATATTCATATTCACCATCATCACTAGAGTCATCATCATCATCTACATCAATTACTTCTTGTTCTCTACTTCTTCTAGTATTAACTCCACTTTGTACATTATTATAAAGTGGTTCTTTATTAGCCTTATCAAATCCTGTAGCAATTACTGTAACAATAACTTCATCAGTTAAGTTTTCATTAATAACAGAACCGAATATTGTATTAATATCAGTATTAGCAGCAGCTCTTACAACTTCAGCAGCTTGCTCAGCTTCAAACAATGTTAAATTCAATCCACCAGTAATATTGATAATAGCATCAGTTGCTCCTGAAATACTAGTTTCAAGAAGTGGAGATGAAACAGCTTGTTTAGCAGCTTCAATTGCTCTATCTTCACCCATACCTATACCAATACCAATAATAGCATTTCCTGATTTTTCCATAACTGCTTTAACATCGGCAAAGTCAAGGTTAACTAAACCAACAACAGCAATCAAGTCAGATATAGATTGAACACCACGACGTAATACATTATCAACTTCTTTAAATGCTTCAAGCATTGGTGTAGATTTATCAATAATTTCTCTTAATCTATCATTAGGAATTACAATTAATGTATCAACGTGTTTCTTCAATTCCTCAAGCCCAACTAAAGCATTTTCCATTCTTTTCTTACCTTCAAATGTGAATGGTTTTGTTACAATAGCAACAGTTAAAGCACCAAGACCTTGTGCTATTTCAGCCACTACTGGAGCGGCACCAGATCCTGTTCCTCCACCCATACCACAAGTAATAAATACCATGTCAGCACCAGTTAAGGCTTCTTCTAATTCTTTTTTAGATTCTACTGCAGCTTCTCTACCTATCTCAGGTTTTGCTCCTGCACCTAATCCATCAGTAAGAGTTGCACCAATTTGGATTTTCTTCTCTGCTTTGGAGTTGTTTAAAACTTGCAAGTCTGTATTAGCTACAATAAACTCTACTCCTTTTACCCCTGACTCTATCATTCGGTTAACGGCATTGCCTCCACCGCCACCAATACCAATTACTTTTATTTTAGCTAATTGATCCATTTCTAATGTACCAAACATATATATCCTCCCTTAATTACCAGTAAAATAATCAAATATTTTACTAACTAATGTGTCATTATTAACATTTAATAAACTTTTTTTACTATCCATTAATGCATTTATTTTTTCATCATCAAACATTGTGTAATCGATGTCTCTTAATTTCAACTTCTCATGAAAATACTTAATTATTCCCATAGCAGCAGAATATTTATTATTTCTAATTCCAAGTGTTGTAATATTAAGCGTAGTTGCATTAATTCCTAAAACATTTTCAACAATATAACCAAATCCTGTTAATTCGGTTACACCTCCTGTAACAATTATATAACTAATTTTGCGGTTTGTTAAGTTATTTATGCTTTTTTTTGCAAGTTTCAACAATTCATTAACCCTTGCTTCTACTGCTTCAGACAATTCATATTGATTAATTTTAATCATATCATTATCATTAATCTTTATCTCAACAGAATCATTACTGTCTGCATACTTTCTACTACATACTGAGAAATTCTCTTTTAAATCACGTGCAGTAGCTAAATCAACCCCATAAATATATGAGATATCCTTATCTATATTTTTGCTTCCTAAATTAATTATATCATCTTTAATCATAATACCTTTATTGAATATAGAAACACTAGTAGTATCACTACCTACATCTACTATTGCCCCAACTTCAACTTCGGTATCTTTTCCTCTTGCCTCATAGTAATCCCCAATTGTCTTAAAAATCACATCTTTTGCTTCTATTCCACACATATTACATACTTCTAAGACATCAAACAAATTCTTTTTAGGAGCAGTAATCATAACTGCTTTAACACTTAAATATTCGCCCGCTCTACCTTTTGGATCAATAATATTATCCATATCATCAACTTTAAATGTAATAGGCACAGTTGTAATTAATTCATATCCTTCAGGAACCTTATCTATAACCGCATCACTTAAAGCATTTACTATATCTTCTCCACTAACTGTATCAAGTACTATCTTAGTAGTACCTGATTCAACGCTTAATTTTCTATCATTAGAAGGAATAGTAACTACAGCTTCTTCTATCTTAATACCAATTGTTGCTTCAATTTCCTTTACCGCAGTCTTTATACTATTACTTACTTTTTCTTTATCTATAATTAATCCTCTTCTTACACCTTTACTTTTCACACTAGTAGAAGCTAGCACGTGAAATTTTTTATTAAAGACTTCACTAACTACTATTTTTATACTATCACTACCAATATCAATTCCAGTATAAATTCTTCTCATTCGTACCTCGCTCCTATTCTTACATACATTATACTATATTTCCACTTTATTTCAAATAGATTTTTTTACTTAAAAGTAAAAAGAAGAGAATTTTCTCTTCCTTTAACAAGATATTCTCTCAAATATGAATCTAACAACAGTACCTAAGTATGTGCCAAGGTTAAATGTCATAACAACCATATAATCAAGAATATAAACAAGAAGTGGAGATAATAATATTAAAAATAATACACATATTCTTCTTTTATTACAACATATTCTTTTTATCATATTTTGCACATTTGTCCACTTCCACCTCTTCTTATTACTGAACCCAAACTTCTTCCAAGTTCAAGTAATATTTTTATACCAGCAGTAAAAGAATTTATTAAAGTACCAGATACAGACAATCCCCCTTCAACAAAAAAAGTCTCCTCATTATTTAATTCACTCATACGTTATTTATTACACTTAAGTGGTCTAAAAAATCCATCTAGAACTCCAATTAAAAATACAATTCCCGCGCCAATACCAATAATAGCCCAAGGACTTACCGCACCACCTTCTATATTCTTCAAATCATTACAGTTTAATTCACTAATAAATTTCACCTACTTTTCTAATTACATATTTCAAAACAGATTGCTTTTCAACAAGTATTTTCAAGTTTAAAACATTATTTTCTTTAGAAATTTTAGAGTCTAGATTAACTTTTAATTCCACTTGATAAATCAAATTATTTTCATTAACTATTGGTTCAACTGATGAAATGGAATATTGATATTCTACCTCATCAATAATAAGAGTACTATTTTTATTTAGTAAAGAAAGACTATTCTCTTCTACTAAGCACTTTAAATATCCATTATTATTTACTACCGCCTTAGCAAGAAAATATTTTTTATAAGTAATATTCATAGAAACAAATAACGAAAGTAAAACAACAAAAATAGTAAATAATAAATATGAATTAAAGATATTCATTCTATCTTTATATAAATCATTATATCTTATAATATCCATTATAAATTTTCCCATTCTTAATAGTAAAACATTTATCAAATAAGAGATTATTATTATCTCTATGAGATATCACTAATATTGTTTTATCTGCCAAATATCCAAAAATCTTACTAAGTATTTTACCCTCACTATCTACGTCCATTTCACTAAAACTCTCATCAAAAATATAAATACTAGCATCTTTTAATAATGCCCTTGCCAAAATAATTCTTTGTCTTTCTCCCCCACTTATATTAAATCCACCTTCTTCAAGTAAAAAATTATAACTATGTAATTTACTTTTTACCATAGTATCTACCCCTGTTATCTTGCATACTTCTAAAAATTTTTCATAACTAATATCTCTTTCCATAATGATATTATTATAAATAGAATCAGTAAACATTACCTCTTTTTGTGAAATATAACAAACATCACGCGTTAACTTTATTATATTGTGAGAATTAATATCAATTCCATCAATATAAATCATATCATTATCAATTTCTAAATAACCACAAATAATCTTTGATAAAGTACTTTTACCACTTCCACTATAACCACTAATAACTATTTTTTCACCCCTAACTACATCAAAAGTAATATTTTTAAGTATTTTATCTTTTTTATTATAAGAGTAACTAAGATTTTTTACAGAGATATCTCCATAAATATTAGAAGAAGTATACTTAGGTTCTAAAACCGTATCACAAGTTTTAATACTATATAAATCAATAATTCTTTTTATAGATGCACGAATTTCTTTTAATGCAAAATCAAATCCAACAACATTTTTAATAGGTTCTAAAAAGTATATAATTAAAGCATTATATGTAATTAAAGCCTCCAATCTCATTTTACATTTTAATACTAAATATCCACCTATTAAAAGTATTAAACATAGTCCAAGTGAATTTACAATTTCCTTAATAAACTCTTCAATATTAAAAATCTTTGTAAATTCATAATTTTTATTCAAATGATTTTTATATGTATCACATAACTTATTTTTATAGTTATCTATAGCATTCATCCCTTTAATAGTTTGTATAGAAGAAATATATTCAACCAAGTTACTATTTAATAAAGATGAGTTCTTTTTATTTTCCAAAACCATATCATAAATAGAATTAGAAAAAAGCTTAATAATCAAGAAATAAATAATACCTATACATAAAGCAATTAAACTTAAAGTAAGATTTATCCTGCATAAAAAGAAAAATACAAATATAACTAAAGTGCCATCTACAAAAAAATTAATTATTAAATTACATAAATTCTTTTTTATACCATCTAAATCATTTATTCTAGAAAGTACATCACCTGTAGTTCTGGTTTTATAATATAAGTAAGGAAGAGAAAATATTTGCCTGAATACGTCACTAATCAAAAGAAAGTCAATCTTACTACTTACATAATTAAACATATTATTTCTTATAAAATTAGAAACATTACTAATCAAAGTAAGAAATATAACTACAACGCCAATAAAATATAGGTTAGATACTGAATTCACATTAATCGCATCTTCTATAATAAATTGAAATGAATATGATAATACAACGTTAATTAAAGTATATAGAATAGAAAATATAAAAATTGATGTGAAGACATTTTTAAACGTTACAAAAAAACTAATTAGTAATTTAATAAATTTTTTATCGTTTTTAATATTAGGTAAAGGTTTATTTAGAAAGAAAATCAAATATTGTTCAGTACTAATTTTTTTAAAATCATTTATTGTAAGTTTTCTAATTCCGCAACTAGGATCCGCTATAGTAACATATTTATTATTAATTTCATGTATAACAACAAAATGTTTATATTTTGAATCTATTATAACGTGTGCTATACAAGGAAGATACGATTTATTTAAATCCTCAACATTTCCTTTTAAAGCTCTAGTATCAAATCCCAATGTTTTAGCTGCTTCTAATAAATAATAAGCATTTGTTCCACTTGTAGAGGTTTTAGTAAGCATTCTTAAATATTCATATGGAACATCCCCACCATTTGTTCTAATGATTGTAAGAAGTGTCGCTACTCCACAGTCTTTCATGTTGTTTTGCATGACGCATTCAAATTTTTTTATTTTTTCACCTCCTCACAATAAAGTATAGGAGGTATATTAATCTTTTCCTAAATAATTTTTAAAAAAACAGGATTTTTTTCCTGCTTTAATTATCAATTTTACTTGCTAATTTTATAATTTTATCAACAAGTATCATATTATGATCTATTTCTTTTAATGTATTAAGTGATTTTTCTATGTTATTTTTCAACTAAAAAGACACCTCCTTGGTGTCTTTAATAAATTTATTCTTGTTCTTGCCATAAAGCTTTAAGAGTAATATCACTTGTAATTTTAGTATTAAAGTCAAACTTTTTACCATTCAACTGCCACTCCACAAATCTATATCCTTCTTTTGTTGGTACCGCAGGAACATTTATCTTGTTTCCCTCAACAATAGTTTGTGTTGAAACCTTACTACCACCATCACCAGTATCAAATGTAATTGAAATTGTCTTAAGTGCTCTATATTTTGCTACTAAAGTTATATCACTACTTACCTTTGTATTGAAATCATAATTTTTACCATTTAGTTGCCATGCCTCAAAAACATAACCAGTTTTTGTTGGATTAGAAGGCTTAGTAACTAATTTACCTTCTTCAACAGTTTGAGGATTTACTTTAGTTCCTCCATCACTATTAAATGTTATATTAAATGATTTTGTATTAGATTTCCATACTGCTTTAAGTGTAATATCACTAACAACATTAGCGCTAAAGTCATATTTTTTACCATTCAACTGCCACTCTACAAAAGTATAACCTTTTTTAGTAGGCGTTGTAGGAATTTCTACCTTACCATCTTTTACAACAGTTTGACTATTTATTTTAGTTCCACCATCACTATCAAATGTAACTAAAAACTTATCTTCAGCATCATCATCCTTTTCCCAGATAGCTTTTAGAGTTATATCAGAAACTACTGGTGAATTAAAATCATATTTCTTACCGTTTAATTGCCATTCTTTTAAAGAGTAACCCTTCTTTGTAAAACCAGTTGGCTCAGTTAAAATACCACCTTTTTTAACTATAACTGGAGCAACAAAACTTCCACCATCAGTATCAAAAGTAACCTTAAATCCATCAACATCATCTATACCGGAAGCCCATTTAGCAACCAAAGTTATATCACTACTTACCTTTGAATTAAAATCAAACAACTTATCATTATGATACCATCCAATAAATGTAGAACCTTCCTTCACAGGATCATCAGGTCTTTTTACATAACTTCCAGATTTAACTTTTTCACTTTTAACAGGAGTTATACCAGTAAATTTAACTGTATACTCCACTACTCTAGTAGATAAAACTACACCAGTTATAATCATTATTAATGAAAGGACTAATATACCTATACCAATTTTCTTTTTCATATTTATTTCTCCCTATTATTCTTATAATAATTATTTTAACATATTAATAATTATGGGTAAAGTATCAATAAGCTTAGGATTATATTTTGTTCCTGATTTTTTATTTGCTAACTCTATAATTTTATTATCATCTATACCAGGATTCTTACTTTGTATATCATACACCCAAATTGCAAGAGCTAAACATTGTGAATAAATCGGAATATTATCACCACTTATTCCATTAGGATATCCACTACCATCATAATTCTCATAATAATTAAATAGTAAATCAGTAGAAAG
>SAMEA3663084__coassemble_593_pt1 | contig 12512 bp, 11 predicted proteins | sample SAMEA3663084__metabat2_high_PE_020 | metagenome-assembled genome bin SAMEA3663084 (sample SAMEA3663084) | pig gut metagenome | biome: pig gut; feature: pig-associated habitat; material: faeces | place: France | collected 2012
AAAAGAAATAATCAAACTCCAATTGATAATTCTACATACTCTGATGAATTAGTTGAAGCTGAAACTGAAGCTGAAGCTGAAGAAGAAAATAAAGAAGCAGAGGTTGAGAATACACCTGTAGCAGATTCTATCTTAGATTCAGATAATGAAAATAATATAAATCATGAAGATGAAGATATAGATATATATAGTGGTAGAGATGACTCATCAGAAGATTATTCAGACTCATTTAATTATTTTGATTCAGATTCAGATGAAGAAAAGAATATAAATACTGATGTTGAAGATCAAAACTTTGATACTGAAGCAAACGAGTTAAATGATGACGAAGTAGAAAATGAAGATGAACTTGATACTAGAGCGGATAAATTAGAAAAAAATTACAATAAAAAGAAAGCTGCTAAAATAGCTATAGGAGTAGCTGCTGGTGTATTAGGAGCTGCTGGTATTGCCGCAGCAGTAACTTCATGTAACAAAAATACAAATAAGAATAAAAATGAAGAATCAACAAATAAATCTTTTGAATCATTAATGAATTCAATGAAAAAAGATGATGAAAGAAGAGTATTTGCTGAAAATGTATTCTCAGTTACAGAAGCACTTAATTCAAAAGCATTAGATAAAGATGTATTTGCTCTTGAAGAAGATGGCGAAGCTACATTACATTTTACTTATGATGAGGTAGCTGCAGCTAAGTTAGTATTAAATAATTATACAAGTGAAGAAATGTATAAAATATTTGGAACTGATGAAATTGATACTAATGATATAATGGTTAAATACCAAAGCTTTACTACAAAAATGTCATTATATGCAATGAATGGTAAAGCACCAAGTGGAGTAGCAAGTCTAATATCAAATGAAGCAAACAGGACTTGGTTTGAAAAGATTGAAAACTCTATAGTTGAATTTAATAAAGCACCTAATAGTACTAATGCTGATAAAGTTATTAGAACATTTGCATACTTCTATAACCATGGTATAAATGGTTCAGATGGTATAGAAAACGATGAAGCTACACTTTCTTGTGTTAAAAATTTAGCATTTAATATGATTTGTGGATATCGTGATGCCAATGGTGAAAAAGATTATCAACAATATCTTGTTGTATCAACTGCACCAGGAAGCTTTGATGATCAATATAGAACTAATAAAGAATCTCAAGTACAAAAAGGTGAAAGATTATCTGACCATATTAAAATAGCTGAAAGTGGTCCATGTACTATTCAAAATGTAAGAAGCCATATAGAAAGTTTAGTTGAAAGATTAGCAACAGGAAGAATTGAAAATAAAGACAAAAAAGAAAAATCATCTAGACCTAGTTATACAGAAATTAGAAAAGCTGCTGCTAGTACAATTGATTCTAATATGGAAATAGAAGATGATGTATTATACATGAACAGAATTAGAGGTCTAACTAAAATTGACTCTAAGGATGAAAGTGAATATACTGTTACTAAAGAAGTTTGGGATAAAATGACTACTGAAGAAAGATTAGATTTTGCTAAGAAAAATGGTAAAGTAATTAGCAATACTAAGAAAACAACTACAGAAAAAGTAGATGAAAGCAAATTAACTGATAAAGAAAAAGAAGAAGCAGATAAACAAAAAACATACGAAGTAAATGGACATAAATTTAACAGTCTAGAATGCAAAGAAGCTTATAAAGAAGGTTATTTAGCAGCACATAATTATGCAAATGAAGTAGGAGCATATAAACATAGTGCAATTTATAATGCAATAGATATTGATAATTCATATGTTGTTATTGAAGAAGATGCTGGAACATTAAATGATGTTGTAAAAAATAGATATGCTTATGAAAAAAGAGAAACCTTATTAACAGATAGTCAAATTCAAAGAAGATTAGAAAAAGATGTTAATAACTATAAAAATAGTGGTTCTAACATAAATGACAATATGGTTAATGCATATAAGTTAGGATGGACAGATGGTATTAGTGATGCTTTGGAAGCAGATATGAAAAATGGAGAACTAGAAAGAGAAGAAGCTGAACGTTTATATAAAGAAGCTCAAGAAGAAGCAAAAAGAGAAAATGAAAAAACTCCAACTAAAGATGAAAATGAAAAACCAGGTAGTGATGTAGATGAACCCAATATTCCTACATTTGATGAAAATGATGATCCTTACTTGGATGGACCAGATCCAGATATAGTTGATCCTGATACAGTAGGAAAAGAATACTCTGCAATTCCTGAGGCAGAAGTAGAAAACTACCAATCATCTATTAACAGTACTAATGATACTATTGATAAAACAACAGAAATATCTGAAGAGGATACATCTTCTAATGATGAATACGAAGCAGATGAAATGCCAGATTTAGATATAGAAGTGTCTGAAGCAGATTTAGATAGTTATTTTGATAGCTATATTAATAATAATGAAGAAGTAAAAGTTTTATCATTAAAACGTTAAACTATATAAGATTATAGGATATTAAAAACTATAATCTTTTTTCTTGCAACAAATTATGATAAAATAATAAAAGGTGATAAAAATGCAACAAAAAAATATAAGAAACTTTTGTATTATAGCGCACATTGATCATGGCAAAAGTACACTAGCTGATAGAATTCTTGAAATAACTAATGCTGTAAGTAAAAGAGAGGCAAAAGCACAATTACTTGATAATATGGATATAGAAAGAGAACGTGGTATAACTATAAAACTAAACACGGCTTCCTTAAAATATCACTATAACAATGAAGAATATTTATTAAATTTAATAGATACCCCAGGACATGTAGACTTTTCCTATGAAGTATCTAGAAGTCTAGCCGCATGTGAAGGAGCAATATTGGTTGTAGATGCTGCCCAAGGAGTAGAGGCGCAAACACTTGCTAATTTATATCTTGCACTAGAATCTAATCTTACGATAATTCCAGTAATAAACAAAATAGATTTACCAAACGCAGATGTAGAAAAAGTAAGTAAAGAATTAATTGATTTAATTGGGTTCTCAAAAGATGAAATAATATTAACCAGTGCTAAAACAGGAGAAGGAGTTAAAAAGTTAGTAGATGCAATTGTAGAACGAGTACCATCTCCTGAGGGTAGAAGTGCCTCTAAATTAAAAGCATTAATATTTGACAGTGTATTTGATTCATATAAAGGAGTAATCGCATCAGTAAGAGTTGTAGATGGCTCATTAAAAGTTGGAGATAAGATAAGATTTATGCAAAGTGGTGCAGTATATGATGTCACAGAACTTACTATAAATACACCAAAAGAAGAAAAAATAGATGAACTTTCTAGTGGTGAAGTAGGGTTTGTTGTAGGAAGTATAAAAAATATAATGGATGTTGCAGTAGGTGATACTATAACATTAGATGAAAACCCAGCTTCCGAACCATTACCTGGATATAAACCTATGAAATCAATGGTATTCTGCGGATTATATCCTATCGAATCAACAAAATTTGAAGATTTAAGAGATGCATTAAATAAATTAAAACTAAATGATGCCTCTTTGGTATTTGAACCAGAAACATCAACTGCATTAGGTTTTGGGTTTAGATGTGGATTTCTAGGGCTATTACATTTAGATATTATAAAGGAAAGAATCACTAGAGAATTTAACATAGAATTAATTACAACTGCACCTTCAGTTGTATATGAAGTAATACTTACTAATAAACAAACTATAATGGTTGACTCTCCTAATAAGTTGCCAGAAATACAAACAATTTCAGAAATAAAAGAACCTTATATTAAAACAAGCATATTTACTCCAAGTGAGTTTATAGGACCTATAATGGAATTGTGCCAAAACAAAAGAGGAAATTATGTAAGCATGGAATATATAAATGCAACTAGAGTTAATATTCACTATGAATTACCATTATCTGAAATAGTATATGATTTCTTTGATAAATTAAAATCATATACAAAAGGATATGCATCATTTGATTATGAATTTATTGGCAATAGAACCAGTAACCTAGTTAAAATGGATATTTTATTAAACGGAGAAGTAATAGATGCATTAAGTGTAATTGTACACAAAGATTTTGCTTACAATAGAGGTAAAAGCGTAGTAGAACAATTAAGAAAAACAATCCCAAGGCAAATGTTTGAAATTCCAATACAAGCTGCACTTGGAAATCATATAATTGCAAGAGCAACAGTTAAAGCTTTAAGAAAAGATGTTTTAGCAAAATGTTATGGTGGAGATATAACTAGAAAAAGAAAACTACTTGAAAAACAAAAAGAAGGTAAAAAAAGGATGAAACAAGTTGGAAGTGTAGAACTTCCACAAGAAGCATTTATGAGCGTATTAAGTATGGATGGTGAAGAATAATGATTATTACAAAAGAAATAGTAAGATATGCTGCAGAAAGATATATAAATACAGATGAATCAATTGGTGAAATTGCTAAACAAATTGGTATTTCAAAAACAGCCCTTGTAAAACATTTTGAAGGGCTATATGACACAACTAGATTAGATCCAAAAAGACAGGCCATTCTAGATAAAGTGAAAGCTGAAAAATGGATAAAAGGTAAATCAACAAGTGGAAACTTAGGACATAAAAAGTTAAGTAAAGAGGAAACTATTAAACTAGCAAAAAATATGGTTGAACAAAACACAACACTAAGACGCTTAGAGAGTGATGTTAGTCCTTCAACATTATATAATTTGTTTACAAAGAAAACTCTGGGAGAAGATTTATATAATGAAGTCTCTAACCAATATGCTGAAAACAAAAAACGTAAATAACTACAAAAAATAATAGAAGGGAAACAAGCAATATGAATAATGAACAATTATTAGAAGAGGCAAACTATTATTTAGATAATGAAGTTACTATGGCAGATGCTGCAAACCACTTTAAAATATGTAAAAAAAGTTTTCAACTTCATATGAAAAAATTAGAACAGATTTATCCAGATACATTCAAACTCGTTGAAATGAAAAAACAAAATAATCTTATTTTAGGTGCTATAAAAGGTGGTAAGAATGGTGTACCAACAGGAAGAGAAAATTTTTCAAAAAAACATTCCATAACAAAAGAAGAAGCAATCATCCTTGCAGAGAAGATAATTAATTTTAACTGGTCTCTTAGAGAAACAGAACGTTTTATGAATATACCAAAATCAACAATAAGCGACAATTTAAGTGAAGAAATACTTGGTGAAGAATTATATAGCGAATTATCTAATGTACTTAATAAACACAAACCAGGGAATCACAAATCATAATGAAAAGCTTATATATACACATTCCCTTCTGTAAGAGTATTTGTAGTTACTGTGATTTTGCAAAAATGTTTTATAATGAAAATCTAGCTTTATCATATTTAGATGAACTATCAAATGAAGTAAATAACAATTATAAACAAGATATGCTAGAAACGATATATATAGGTGGAGGAACTCCGTCTATACTTAGTAAAAAAGAGTTAAATAAATTGTTTTCCATAACAAATAAATTAAATATAGAACCAAACTATGAATTTACGATAGAAGCTAATATAGCCGATATAAATGAAGAATTTTTAAGCCTTTGTAAATCCAATAAAGTAAATAGACTAAGTATAGGAATAGAAACTATAAATGATAAATTTTATAAGCTTTTAAATAGAGAAAACAATATAGAAGACATAAAAAATAAAATTCTTCTTGCGAAAAAATATTTTTCCAATATAAACATAGATTTAATGTATGCATTTCCAAATGAAACAATGGAAGATTTAAAATGTGACTTAGACTTTTTTAAAAGTTTAGATGTAGAACACATATCTATTTACTCATTAATAATAGAAGAAAATACTAAATTATATATAGATGGTATAAAACCAATTTCTGAAGAACTAGATAGAGAAATGTATTATTATATAATTGATTACTTAGAAAACATTGGATATAAGCATTATGAAATAAGTAATTTTTCTAAAGAAGGATTAGAGTCAAGACATAACTTAAACTATTGGAATAACCTAAATTATTATGGATTTGGACTAGGTGCATCAGGTTATATAGAAAACACTAGATATACAAATACAAGAGGAATTAATTCGTATTTAAAAGGTAATTACAAAATATACGAAGAAAAACTTGATAAAAATAAAATGATGGAAGAAGAACTAATATGTGGACTTCGTAAAATGAAAGGAATAAATGAAAAAACCTTTAAAGAAAAATTTAGTATTGACATAAGAGATGTATTTAATATAGATGATTTAATAAATAAAGGATTACTAATAGAAGAAGATAATTATATTTATATTCCAAAAGATAAACTATATGTTTCAAACAATATTTTACTAAATTTTATATTGGATTAGTTGTAAACGTTTGTTTGATGTGATATAATTATTTGTAGTGTAGGAGGTAACGTGAATAAAGTAGAAAAATTTGAAGACGTTTTAAAATATATAAAAGATCAAACTCTAAAAGCTGATGCTTGTTATTTAATAGATGGCTTACCTGATTATTTCTTTGAGGTACCAGCATCATCAACTGGTAAATATCATCCATCATATGCATTAGGTGAAGGAGGCCTATTAAGACATACAAAAGCCGCTGTAAGAATAGCATATGAACTTTTATCAGATCCATTAATTGGTGATAAATATACAGAAAGAGAACGACAGTTAATGCTTATAGCACTTATGTTACATGATGGATTAAAAAGTGGTATGGAACATAGTAAATACACTAAAGTAGAACATCCATTACTTGCCGCAAAATATGTAAAAGATAACACTAAAAATCTAGGAATGAGTGATGAAGATATAGAGTTTATCTGTAATGTTATCTCATCACATATGGGTGCTTGGAATAAAGATTTTGATGGAAACGAAGTCTTACCAATTCCAAAAAATAAATATCAAAACTTTGTACACATGTGTGATTATCTAGCTAGTAGAAAAGTAATTAAATTAGATTTTGATGAGAATAACAACATAGTAGAGTAGTTTATATTTTGGAGGTAATTAAATGACAAAATGGGATAGTGAGTATATTAAATTATGTAAAAAAATATTATCTGAAGGAGTAGAGGTAGAAAATAGAACAGGTACCAATTCAATTAAGATTCCATCTTATCACTTACACTTTGATTTAAGAGAAGAATTTCCAGTACTTGCGACAAAGCAATTATATTTTAGACAAGCAATAACTGAAATGCTTTGGATTTATCAAGCACAATCAAATGATGTAAGATGGTTGCAAGAACGAAATGTTCATATTTGGGATGAATGGGAAATTAGTGAAGATGGTAAGTGGAGAGCAACCCAACTTATAGATGGAGAAAAAAAGCAAATAGAAAAAGATTTTGGAGTTGAATATGCACACACAATAGGAACCGCATATGGTTATATTGTTAATAAATTTTCTCTTATTGATACACTATTAGATAAAATAAAAAACCACCCAGAAGATAGAAGAATGGTTATGAGTCTTTGGCAAGATGATTATCTAAAAACCGCAGTACTTCCATCTTGCGTTTGGAGTAGTGAGTGGGATGTCACAGATGGATATTTAAACATGTGGGTTCATCAAAGAAGTTGTGATGTACCATTAGGACTTCCATTTAATGTAACGCAATATGCAACATTACTTAGTTTAATTGCTCATGTTACAGGATTAAAACCAGGAACAATAGATTGGAGTATAAAAGATGCACATATATATGTAAATCAAGTAGATGGAATAAAAGAACAAATTAAAAGATTTGATGAAAATGATGATATAAAAGCACCAACTCTATGGTTAAACTCAGAAATAGATGACTTCTATAAATTTGACAACTCAAAAGAATTAAAAGATATAAAAGTTAAAAAATATGAACATATGGGACCTATTAAATTCCCAATTGCACAATAGGTGAGGCAGATGAAAAATTTAAGTTTAATAGTCGCAGTTGGGAAAAATATGGAAATAGGAAAAGATAATAAACTTTTATGGCATATCCCAGAAGATTTAAAGTTTTTTAAAGAAAAAACAAGTGGTAAAACAATCATTATGGGAAGTAATACATTTTATTCACTACCAAAATTACTTCCTAATAGGCATCATATAGTATTAACACTTGATGATTATAAATTTCCTGATGAAGTAGAAGTATATTATGATTTTAATACGCTTTTAAAAGCCTTAGAGACAAGAGATGAAGAAATGTTCATAATAGGTGGTGCAGCAATATATAGCTTGTTCATTGATTATGTAGATTCTATGTATATAACAGAAATAGATAAAAAATATGATGCAGATAAATTTTTTCCAAACTTCGACAAGGAAAAATGGAATAGAAAAGTACTAAGTAATAATGAATGTGATGGAGTAGAATACAAACACGTTTTGTATACTAGAAAGGGGTAGTATAAATGAGAGGTAAATTGATTGTAATAGAGGGAACTGATTGTAGTGGAAAGCAAACGCAAACAGAACTTCTTCAAAAAAGACTTAATGATTTAAATCTAAATTGTATAAGAATAGATTTTCCAAGATATGACACACCAACAGGTAAAATAGTTGGGGGACCTTATTTAGGAAAACCTGAAGTTTGTCCTTCTTATTTCACAGAGGGTGCAGTTAACGTTGACCCTAAAGTAGCGTCATTATATTATGCCGCGGATAGAAAATACAATATAGGGGAAGTAATTGAATATTTAGACAAAGGATACTTTGTAATATTAGATAGATATACTACTTCAAATCTAGCACATCAAGGAAGTAAAATTCTAGATAAAGATGAGAGATTTAATATGTATCAATGGATAGATAAGTTAGAATATTGGTTATTAGAACTTCCAAAACCAGATGTAACAATATTCTTACATATGCCATATGAATACGCAAAAGAATTAAAGAAAAATAGAACAAGCTTAGATGAACATGAAAAAAGTGAAGCACACTTAAGACATGCAGAAGCTTGTTATCTAGAATTAAAAGAATTATATAATTGGAAATACATTAATTGTATAAGAGATAATAAAATAAGAACAATAGAAGATATAAATAATGAAGTATTAAAATTAGTACTAGAAGAAAAAAGAGAGTTTAATTAAAAGCTCTCTTTAATTTACGTTATTAGTTTGATTAAAATATGCATGCATTGGATCTTGAGGTATAGGAGAAACAGGAGGAACAGCTGGATTAACCGGCTCATCTATAATATCTATAATTTGATCATCTGAAGCATCTGGAATATTTTGGTTTGGAACAAACGTATATGGGTTAGCAGGCGCTTCTTGATTAATAGTTCCAACATTATTTACTTGATTAGAATTAATTTCAAGAGTAGGTGCTTCAATTGGAACAACTCTATCTACAGAAGGGGTTGCTATATCAACATTAGCTTGATTAACAGGTTCATCAATTATTAATTCTGCATCATCTACTTTAGTCTCTTGTTGTATTGGCGGAGCCACATTAACAGGATTATTTACAACAGGAGGAGGTGTATTAACCACTTCGTTTTCAACCTCACCAAATTTCTCTGCAGCCTTTTTCTTTAAAGATTTTAATTCTAAATCAACTTCAATAAGCTTAAATATTTCAGAAAATGTTGTAATACCATCAATTATTTTTTCAAGTCCATCTCCAAGTAGAGTAGTAACATCTCTAGTATAAACAAGTTTGTTTAATTCATCCTTAGTAGTCTTAGGATTAGATATACTACTTCTTAATTGATCATTTATATATAAAACTTCTTGTAAAGCAATACGTCCATGATATCCTTCTGTACAATCATCACATTTACCAGCATCATATACTTGTTCAACATTTTTATTTAAAACTAATCTAAATATTTCTTTTTCATAATCGGTAGTCGGTCTTAAAACTCTACACTTAGGACAAAGTCTTCTAGCCAGTTTTTGTGAAATAATTCCAGTAAGCGCACTAGACAATAAGTATCTTTCAACATCCATATCAAGAAGTCTTTCAATTGTACTTAACGAGTTATTAGTATGTAGTGTTGATAAAACCAAGTGTCCAGTAATAGATGCTCTTACCGCAATCTGTGCAGTTTCAGAGTCACGAATTTCTCCTATTAGAATTATATTAGGATCTTGACGTAATATAGAACGTAGTACATTAGCGAATGTAAGACCTATTTCACTGTTAACTTGTACTTGGTTAACGCCCTCTATATTCATTTCTATTGGGTCTTCAACAGTTATAATATTAACGTTTTCTTTATTTAACTCTTGTAATATAGAGTATGTAGTAGTAGATTTACCAGAACCAGTCGCACCAGTTACTAATATGATACCATTTGGAACTGCGATCATTTTCTTTAATAAATCTAAATTTTTGGCAGAGAATCCAAGCGAATCAATACCACCAGAACTTTTAGAATAATCAAGAATACGAATAACTATCTTTTCACCCTCATTAGTAGGTAAGTCAGATACACGCATATCCAAATCTCTTCCTTCGATTTTACCTTTTATCGCACCATCTTGAGGAAGTCTAGTTTCAGTTATATTCATATTTGAAATAAGCTTAACCCTAGTAATTAAATTTCTTTCATATGATTTTGGAATCTTTGTGTGATTCCTTAATTCTCCATCTATACGCATACGAATCAACAAGCAATCTTCTTTTGGATCCATATGTATATCACTTGCTCTATGTGTTGAAGCATATAAAATAATTTGGTTAACAATATCAACTATTGGAACGTTGACTACATCATACTGAATCATATTTTTGCCCCTTTATTATCTTTTATTCTAGTATTTTACTACAATTTATTATATAATATTATCAGAATATAATCAAGTAAGGAAGGATAAAGTTTATGAAAAAAAATAACAAAGGCTTTGTTCTAGCAGAAGCAATAATAGTTTCAGTATTTGTACTAGGAATGTTTACCTATCTAGCAATGAACGTAATACCATTAATTAGTAGATATGAAAGAGTAGTAAACTATGATAATCCACAAGAAATATATCTAGCAAATACGCTATATGAGGAAATGTTAAGTGTAGAGAATAATACTAATAATATAGCATTGTCGGTATTGGTAAGTAATACTAATGAAGAAGAAAAAGAACTTAAACTTACTTGTACTAGTACTAGAACAGTAGGTGGAAATTGTACGGGTTCAGTTGAATTTTATGAAGAGCTAGGAAAAGCCTTAAAAATAGAAGCAATTTATACATATGATACTGACAATAATTGTGAAAGTGAAAGTATAAAAAGTGATAAAGGTTTAAAAAACTATTGTGAATATTATACAAAAAGAAAAGATAAAGCTGGAAACCAAAAAACCATAAAAAAGGCTTTCATGATAAAGTTCTCTGGTGATAAAGAAAATATCTCTGGTGATAAAGAAAATAATAGTAATAAAGCCGTAAATAAAAAATATGCAACAATAGTGGTTCCTACAGAATAGGAGGTTAGGATATGAAAAATAATAAAGGATTTACAATCGCGGAATTATTAGTTACTTTTGTACTTGTAATGTCAATAGTATTAGCTCTTTTTAAAGTAGTTGACCACTATAGAGAACGCCAACAAAATGCAACTTCGGTAAAAGAAATGAATTCGTATAGAAATCAAATAGTAAAAGTCGTAGAAGATGACATCCTATTCAATTGTGAAGGAATTAAAGAAATTAAAGGACTAGATTTAAAACCTAGCGAGGGACCGAACTCCCAACAAGGAATTAAAATAACATTTAATGGGGTTGATGATAATGGCGTCCTAATTGCCAAAAACCTAATTGTTAAAAAGAACGGTATATTGTATGGTGATATGTTTTATGAGTTTCCAAGTAAATTTGTAAGTGCAGTTGATGATGTTATATATACAGAAACAAAAGTAAGCTCAGACGATTCCTCACTAGACAAAGCAATATATTCAATACATATTGATTTAACTCATTCTGAATTAAATAGAATCTTTAATATAAATATAGTCGCAGTTAATAATACCACTACTGATACTACTAGTGAAACCCCATAAGCTGGCGACTAATAAAACAAAAGATACTAATTGTTAAGTATCTTTTTATGTGCTAAAATATACCTAGGTGGTTATATGGAAAAAATAGATAAATTTTTAAACAGTAAAATTAGTACTTCAATAAAACAAAATTACATAAAAGCTTTAGAAGATGAAGCGTTTAGAAGACTAATTACACAATATAAAATAGATGAAGAAGTAGGAATGAAATATACATCAAGATTAATGGATTCTAGCAAGGAACATACAAATTGTAGTAACTGTCCATCTCTTGCTGCTTGTTCTAATTCTGTTAGAGGTTTTTGCCTTACTCCAAAGCAAAATAAAAATACTATTAACTTTTCATATGACATGTGTAAATATTTGAAAAAAGAAGAATATAGAGAAAATGTTCAAGTATTTGATGTAGCAAAAGATATAAAAAATGCAAGTATAAAGAATATATATACAAATGATAAAAATAGAATAGAAATAATAAAAGCAATAAAGAATTTTATAAATGAATACAAGAAAGGAACTAATCCAAAAGGAATATACCTACATGGAAGTTTTGGAAGTGGTAAGACA
>SAMEA3663084__coassemble_643_pt1 | contig 11926 bp, 11 predicted proteins | sample SAMEA3663084__metabat2_high_PE_020 | metagenome-assembled genome bin SAMEA3663084 (sample SAMEA3663084) | pig gut metagenome | biome: pig gut; feature: pig-associated habitat; material: faeces | place: France | collected 2012
CTTTATCTATGAAGTAGGAATGTTGGAATCGGTGACGACCAATGCGAATAAAAATCTTAATTTTTATTCTTTTGTTCTACATAAAAACTTTACTTTTTGACAGTTTTGTAGTATAATAAGCAGCTAATGAAGGGGATGTATATATATGAGTAAATATGAAGAGGATAATAGTTTATATAATGATGGTGAAGATAGAAAACCAAAACTTTTAATTTTACTTGGTGCTATCATCATTATAGTTATAATACTAGTTTTAGTAATATCATGTGGTATGAAAACTAAAAGTAGTAATAATTATTTAAGTTATTTAAAAGTTAATAATGCAACCTTAACTCCAGCATTTGACAAAAACACTACAGTTTATTCACTAACTACTAAAGAAGATGTAGTGGCTATCTCATGCGCTAGTGAAAGTGCAAAAGCAACTACTAGTGGATGTAACAAAAGAATAACATTGTATGATAAATCATTAACTCATACAATCACTGTAATTGCTGAAGATAAAGGCGTTAGAACATATAAAATAAGTATTACAAAAGAAGAGGGTAGTGAAACTCCGGTTGTTCAAATTACTTCTACAATTGATAACAATAATACTCAAAAGGTAAAAGAAGCAGTTTTAACTTCTTATGTATTACCTTCAGATAGCGTTGTAACTTATCAATGGTATAAAAATAATGAGAAAATCGAAGGAGCTACTAGTAGTGAATATAAAGTAACTTCTACTGGTGATTACTATGTTGAAATTAGTAAAGAAGGAATGCAAACTCCAGTCGCATCAAATGTATTTACTGTTAACATAGAAGAAGAAAAAGAAAATACATCAAATAAAAATACAAACAAAAATACTACAAATAAGAAGAAAAATACAACAACTAATAAAAGTAATACTTCATCAAACAATAATAAAAAGCCTGCACCATATACTTTATCTATAACTAAAGTAAATGGAAATAGTTCAAAATGGGTTAAATCAGTTACATTAACAGTAGAGGCTTCTAGTAGTAATGGTCTTAACTCAAAAGCTTACTCATTTGATGGAGGTAAAACTTATCAAAGCTCAAATAGTAAGACATTTACTAATAACCAAACAGTAAATATAGTAATTAGAGATATAAAGGGTAATAAAACAAGTAAAAAAGTAAGAATTAACAAAATAGATAATACAAAACCAAATGTATCAATAAATGCAACAAACAAAACTTCAAATAGTGTGGTTTTAAATGCAGTTACTAATCCTAATAATAGTATTAGTGGATACAAATATCAATGGTATAAAAATAACAAAGTAATTAATGGCGCAACAAATAAAACTTATAAAGCATCTTCAAATGGTAACTATAGTGTTAGGGTAACAACAGGAGTAGGTAATAGTGCTATTTCAAATAGTTATCAATTTACTGTAGTAATTAAACCAGCTTGTCCTACATTATCAGCTAAAACAGAAAGTGGTAGAAGTATAAATGACAAGACATGGACTAATGAAAAAGTTTTAATTAAAATTATACCATCTAAAGATACTGTAAGTTATGATGTATATATTAATGAATCAAATATTATGAATAACATTAATCAAAATTATAAATACTATGCAACATTTAATAGTGCTGTGCAAATTAGATTAAGTAACAAAGGAATGAGAATGATTAAAATAGTGTCTCGTGATAAAGATGGTAATTCATCAACTTGTTATTCAAAAGCATATTATATAAAATAAAAAAATTGGAATTAGCTCCAATTTTTTTTATAATTTCTTGATTTTTTGTTTAGTGTGTTCTCTAGTAAGATTTCTATCTATAGAACAAATTACTGTTCTATCTTCTTCATCAGTATTTATAACAGTACAAATAACATTATTTCCTATGCAATAAGTTGATTTTCCACGCTTTAATGATTTGCTAGCATCCATATAATAGAATCCACCACCACCCACAAAGTCTATTGGTACAGTTCCAATAACATTATTCTCTAAAACAATTTGTACATTTAGTGGAGTTATATCATGAATTCTTGCTTTATATGTTTTACCTATATTTTCCCTCATATATTTAACCATTCTAAGTGCATTTATTTCATATTCAACCATATCAGCTTGTCTTTCTGTATATGAAATGTGTTCAGATATTATAGCCAGTTCATCTTCTAATTCCTCAAAGTTAACATAAGAAATATCCTTATCATATAAATCTAATAATTCATGAACTATAAGATCACAACCTCTTCTAATAGGAGAAGTAAAGTGAGTATAAAAGTCAAGTGCTAATGCAAAGTGACCAATATTTTCAGTGGAATAAAGAGCTCTAGGCATAGTTTTTACGAAAAATTGAGACAGTGCTTGAAATTCTTCTTTAACAGATAATTGCTTTATTACTTGTTGAAGTAAGTGACTACCACCCATATCTTTTATCTTACTAAATCTATATCCTATTTTCTTAGCAATTTCCATTGCTTCTTCAATTCTTTTTTCCCTAGGTTCATTATGTATTCTATATATAAAAGGAAGCCTCATCCAAAATACGTGTCCAGCAACTGTTTCGTTTGCAGCTATCATGGAATATTCTACCATTTCTTGACCAATACCTTGATGAACATTTTTAAATTCTAATGTCTCATCATTGTTATCAACTATTGTTTTAATTTCATTACTTGCGAATACAATATAACCGTCTTTCTCATGTTTTTCTTTTAATATCGTTGTTAATTCTTTTAATATTTTAAGACTATCATAATAGGGTAGGTATTCACTTATAATAACACCATCCTCAAAAATTTTATTTATATCTTCATAAGTCATTTTCTTTTTAGAATGAATTACTGAATCCGTAATATAATAATTTACTACTTTTCCTTTTTTATTTATTTCCATTATACAACTTTTAGTCAGTCTATCTACATCTTCATTAAGAGAACAAATCCCATTTGATATATCAAAGTGTAACATTGGTATAACAGAATTAGCAAAGTAAGCACTATTTCCTCTTTTTATTGCATCCTCATATATTACACTTCCTTTTTTTATATAATGTGACACATTAGCAATATGTACTCCTAATTGATAGTTACCATTATCTAAAACTTTTATAGATATTGCATCATCCATATCTTTTGTGCTTTCACTATCTATTGTAAATATAACATCATTTCTTAAATCTAATCTTCCCTTAATATCTTCATCAGTAACTTTATCCGGAATAGCCGCTAATTCATCTAAATATTCCTTACTATATTTTGTAGTAAAACCTCTACTAGCTGCAATTGTTACCTCTTCAATATTAGGCTCTTTTTTGTTTCCTAATTTTTCTATTATTTTTCCTTTTATTTCATTTGGGGTAGAGTAGCTTTCTACATTTACAACTAATCTATCCCCATCATAATATTTTTCTAATTCGCCTTGTCTAATATGTATATTAACTTTTTCTGGAGTATTTATTGTTGATAGTATTTTACCATTAGTAGTAGATATAACCTCCGCAACCACAATATCGTTTTGTCTTTCAATAATTTTTTCAACTCTTGCAGTTTTGTTTTTTTCGTTTGGTCTAAATATAACTTTATCAAAGTCTAAAGCTCCATTAATATCTTTACTATCTACAAAAAAGATATTGTTATTATCAGTTACATATCTTCTTCCTTTGTGACTACAATATAATGTGCTAATTTTTAAATCTTTATCAAGCACTATATAATAGCCATTACAATTTTTATATATTTTTCCTTCTTTTTCTAAAAGAGAAACTTCATACTCGATTTCCTCTTCATTTATAGATTTAAATTTTCCTATTACATCTTCTAATTTGATGCCACTTTGTTTTGAATTTTCAATAACTTTAAGTATATCTTCTTCCATAAAACCCTCTCTTATAATAAAAGAGTATAACGAAAAAATGAATTAGTAAATAAAAACCAATTCATTTTGCACTATTTTACATTATTTTTTAATAATATTCTCTTCTAAGATAGAAAGTAACTTATTTTTTATCTCTTCGGAGGCACCTTCCCATATTATTTCTAGGAACACTCCCATACCTGGTAATGCGATCTCATCTTTTTCATTTATTGATTCTTCAATCGCACGTCTTAATACATCAACATCATCATTTTTAAAGTTATTAATTATATGTTCTCTTATATTTATATTCATATTTCACTCTCCAATATTATTCTTTACATTTGAATTAGAATTATGTAAAAAATATGTTTATTTTATTCTTGTCTTGTATTATAATGTAACTATAATAACGGAGGTTTCTTATGTATAACGATTATAACAATAATAATGATTTTGAAAATAATAATACACAAAATGATATCAATGTAAGTAATGATTATAATGCATCAAATATTAATGAAAATACTAATGCCAATTCATATGATTATAATCAAAATAATGATAATAACAACTTAAATTCTTATAATGCAACTGGAAACAATGATGCTTATCAATATCCATCTTTTGAACCACTTGATAGTAATAGTACTGTTGAAGAACCAGATGAAGGTAATAAAAAAAGCAAAATATTTGTTGCTTTACTTATTATAATTATTCTAGGAATATTAGCGTCTATAGGTGTTTTAGTATATAAACTAGTCTCTTCAAAAAGTGCTACTATTACTGATATTGATAGTATTGTAGTTGAGGGCGGAACTATTAACGAAAAATTTGATAAGAATACTGATACTTACACAATTGAAAGTAGAAATGATTCTATTAAATTAATTTGTAAATACAAAAATAAAGAGGTTAACATTTCAGAATGTAATAAAAGTATACTAATTAATAAGAATGAAATTAAAAATATAGTCATTTCTCTTAAAAACAAAAAATATACTTTTATAGTTGCAAGAATAGGAAATGATGCACCTATTATTAATGATGTTACAGGTATCCCAACTGATTGGGTTAAAGAAACTGTTGTTAAGGTAGATGCAACATTCCAAAATGAAATGGCAGATAGTGCATATAGTTTTGATGCAGGTGCAACTTGGCAAAAAGAAGATTCTATAACTGTTGATACAAACAGAACATTATATATTGTAACAAAAGATATTAATAACAATATATCAGCAATTTATACTGCTAAATTAGATAAAGTTGATAATGAAGGTCCAGAAATAAAAGTTCAATCTGTTGATAAAGATAATGGAGTAATCACAATTGATATAAAAGATCCTCTATCAGGAATAACAAACATTATAGTAACAGAAAGTGCAGATGTTCCAACAAAATGGGATACAGTTGAACTTACTAATGATACAGTAATTAAATATAATGCAACATCTACTAAAATTTATTATGTTTGGTCAAAAGATAAAGTAGGTAATATATCATTTCAAGCATTCTCTTTAGATGAAGATGCTGTTGGAACAAATGATAATTCAAATTCTTCTAACAATAATAATCAAAATACACAAAATAATACTCAAAACAATACACAAAACAACAACAATCAAAACAGCAATAATCAAAATAACACTCAAAATAATAATCAAGAACCTGCTCCTACCAAACCACCTGTAAAACATGAAAGTATTACAATTTCAGGAGTTGCAGGAAATACTAGTGAGTGGACTAAGAGTGTAACATTAAAAGTTAGCGCAAAATCAACAGTAAAAAGTGCTAAACTAAATTATTCATTTGATGGAGGTAAATCTTATCAATCATCAAATTCTAAAACATTTAGTTCAAATACTAATGTAAAAGTAGTTGTAAAGAACACTAACACCGGTGTAGCCTCTGCCGTAAAACAAGTGTCAATTAAGAATATTGATAATACTGAGCCAAAATGTGATGAGATAATTGGAGCTTCTACTACTTGGACAAAAGATGCACGTACCATTAAAGTAGCATGTAGTGATAATGGAAGTGGTTGTAGTTCTTCAACATTTACAAAAACATTTAATACTACTATGGCAACATCAACTATAACTATAAGTGATAAAGTGGGTAATACAAATACATGTAAGGTAAATGTATATATTGATACTAAAGGACCAACTATTAAATATAATCTTATTAAAACTAAAGACAAAAAAGGAAAAGAAAGTGTAGAGTCAATAGAATTTACTATTACAGATAACGAATCAGGATTAAATTTAGATACAATCAAATATAAACAAAGAATCCTAAAAAAAGTTCCTGATCTTACTTGGAGTAAGAGAAATAAATTTGATTCAGAAGATATATTAAGAGAAGGACATAGCTATAAATATACTAAAAAAGTAGGACTTAATAAGTACTTTACAGTTACCGCAACTGATAATCTTGGCAATGTAACTGAAATAGAAGTTCCAATTGAATAGTGAGGATTCTTGAAAAAATTTTATTAAAGGTATATTATGAGCACTTAATGGGGGAATAGTATTCTCTCTTTTTTGGGCTTTAGTATATGTTTATCTAAATTATAAAAAAGAGCAATAATAGTTACTACTCTAACTGGTAAATGTTACTTTAATGAAGAAGCAATTAATAATAAAACTGTAGATAAGAAGGCATATACTAATTTTGTATTAAAAAATATAGATATTGATGCTAAAGATGATGAGAGAGTAAGTTATAAAAGGACATTTATAGTCCTTTTTTCTTGTTTATATTTAGAATTTATTCTAAAATAAATATTGGTGAAGTAACATGTATTTAGAAATAGATAATGAGAAATATAAAATTAATGTAATAAAAAAAGCAAGGAACAAAAATACTTATATAAGAGTAAATGATGATTTAGAAATTGTAGTTACTACTAATATATTTACTACTTCAAAACAAATAGAAAAAATTATTAATGAGAACATAACATCAGTTACTAAAATGATCAATAAAACAAAAGCAAAGAAAAATTATGCCTCATCATTTTATTATCTAGGACATAAATATGATATTGTGTATGTAAATTCCGATACTATTTCCTTTGGTAATGATAAGGTTTTTATTGGAAAGAGTGTTAATGTTGACAAATATTTAAAAAATGAAGCTACTAAATTATTTAAAAGTAGATTAGATAAAATCTATTCAGAGTTTTCTAGAACTATTCCGTATCCAACGTTAACTATTAGAAATATGAAAAGTAGATGGGGAGTATGTAATACTAAAACTCATAGAGTAACCCTTAATTTAGAATTAATTAGAAAAGATATAGTTTGTTTAGACTATGTAATTGTACATGAATTATCACATCTTATTCACGCTAATCACTCTAAAGAGTTTTGGATGTTAGTAGAAGAAAATTGTCCTGATTATAAAAAGATTAGAAAAATGATGAAAGAATATTAAAAATATATTATAATAATTTTAGGTGATAAATATGCTTATAACTAGTTTAGATAATGATAGAATTAAAAGTTATATAAAGTTAAAAGATAGAAAATATAGAAAGAAAACAAAAACTTTCATAGTAGAAGGAATGCACCTTGTGCTAGAAGCATATAAAAGTGGGAATTTAATAGAGTTAATTCTTGAAAAAGATGAGGTTTTACCAATTGATGTACCAACTATATATGTGACCAATGAAATAATTAATAAGATTTCTTCACTTGATAATCCATCAAAAGTAATGGGACTATGTAAAATGAATGATAATAAAGAAGTAACAGGAAATAAAATTCTTCTATTAGACGGAGTACAAGATCCTGGTAATTTAGGTACAATTATTAGAAGTAGTTTAGCTTTTAACGTTGATACAATAGTTACTAGCCTAGATACAGTTGATTTGTACAATCCTAAAGTACTTCGCTCTACTCAAGGAATGATATTTCACCTAAACATAGTAAACATGGATTTAACAGAGGCAATTACTAAGTTAAAAAAAGAAGAATATCCAATATATGGAACTAAGGTTGAATATGGAAGTGATGTAAGTACTCTTCCAAAAAAAGATAGAAGAAAATACGCTCTTGTTATGGGAAATGAAGGAAATGGAATAAGTAGTGAAGTATCAGCTTTGTGTGATAAATTTTTATATATTGATATGAATGATAAAGTAGAAAGCTTAAATGTTGCGGTTGCGACTAGTATTCTATTATATGAATTAAATAAAAATGTTGACTAGATTTAATGTATTTAGTCCAATTCCAAAAGTTAAGTTTAAACTTAACAAAAATAACACAGGGGAGTATTATAATTCAACTAGAAAAGAAGCTTTAGAAAATATAAAAACTAAAAATAATAAAGAAATACTATTAGAAGGTTTAAATATATATGATAAATATCTAAGCGATTATACAAACACTTTATATCATAATCTTGAGACTTTAGAATTTAAAATCACAGATAGTATTAAATGTGATGGTTATTATAAATTAGATTGTAAAAATAACTTATGTATTTTAAAGGATACAAGCCTTTTACCTGCATATCATGAATTAATACATATTGCATCTTCTTACTATAATGAAGATAAAAATGAACTATACAGTGGTTTTTTATATTCATCTAATTTTGGCATAAATCTTGGAGAAGGAATAACAGAGGGATATGTTGAATTATTATGCAGTAGGCACCTTAATAATAACTATTTAACATATAATTATGATATAAATGATGATTCTTGTACTACATCTTATTTGTATGCAAATATACTTGCACATCAATTAGAAATATTAATAGGAGAAGAAGAAATGAAATATATGTTTTTTAATTATGGGTTCTTTCCTATAAATGAGTTTATTTCTAAACACACAGATCAAAAAACAGCATATAAATTTTTTAAATATTGTGATATTGCTGCAATATCTGATTTTCATAGAGATTTAATTCTAAATGCGTATATATTTAAAGCACAAAATATTTTATATGATATATGTAAAAATTACATGCCAGAAAAGCAAATGGATCTAGAGAGATATCTTGTATATAATTTAAATATACCAACTTGTGTAGCACTACAAGAAGAAATACAAAAACGTCATATAAAGAGTTTGGAGGTATAAATATGGAATATGTATATATTGGTAAAATAGTTAGTACTCATGGTATAAAGGGTGAAATTAAAATAATTAGTGATTTTGAATATAAAGATAAAGTATTTAAAAAAGGTATAAATATATATATAGGGCAAAACCATTGCCATGAGGTTATAAATACATATAGACATCATAAACAATATGATATGATAACTCTTTCTGGTTATAACAATATAAATGAAGTCCTAAAATATATGAAAAAAAATGTATATATAGATAAAACAGAGATAAATTTTGGCAGTGATATACTTATTTGTGATATAATAGGAATGGAAGCATATGTTATGGATAAATTTATAGGGTATGTTACTTCAATATATAATACAGGAGTTAACTATAAAGTGGTTGAAATCATGAATGATGGTAAGAAAACGCTTATTCCATATCATAAGGACTTTATTAAAAATATTGATGAATCAAATAAAAAAATAACATTTGCAAGGGAGGTATAGTATGATTAGAATTGATATATTAACACTATTTCCTTCTATGTTTGATGGCTTTTTAAATGAATCGATTATAAATCGTGCGATAAAAAGAAACCTAGTCCAAATTAATGTAATTAATTTTAGAGATTATACACTAGATCCACATGGAAAAGTAGATGATACTCCATATGGTGGGGGAGCAGGTATGGTTCTTACTCCACAACCTATATTTGATGCAGTTGAAGACTTAAAAACAGAAAATACAAAAGTAATTTTACTAACACCAGATGGAAAAACATATAATCAAGAAATGGCTTATTCGTATTCTAAAGAAGAGCACATAATACTAATATGTGGTCACTATGAAGGATTTGATGAGAGAATAAGAACAGTTGCGGATAGTGAAATCAGTATTGGTGATTATGTTTTAACCGGTGGAGAAATACCAAGTATGGTTATAACAGATTCAATAACTAGACTTATTGATGGGGTAATAGAAAAAGAGTCACATGAATATGATTCATTTAATAATAATTTGCTCGATTATCCAACATATACTAAACCAAGAGATTTTAGAGGAATGAAAGTTCCTGATGTATTAACTTCTGGTAACCATAAAGAAATAGAAAAATATAGATTAGAACAACAAATCAAAAGGACAAAAGAAAGAAGACCAGATTTACTAAAAGAGGTGATTAAAGATGCCAGTTAATCAAAAATTCTTAGTAGTTAAGAACAAAGATGAAAAAGAAATTAAATATTTTGAATATGATAAAGTAAAGGGATATAATATTGCACCTAAAAATAACGTTAAATTTGAAGATGCAATAAACGTAAGTAAGATGATTTTGATTAATCCTTCTTTAATTGAGAAAATGGTTGATAAAAAAGTAAAAAGAAAATTTGCTTATTTAGTTAATATGATTTCATTTGTCTGTGATAATGATGATGAATCTGGAGATGCTCTTTATTTAGCTCTTGATCAAGCTGAAAAGTTTAGAATGGAGCTTATAAATAAATATAAAAAGTATATTCAAGAAGAAAAATTTGCATTACTTGAGAAAAAAATCGCAATTCTAGAAGATGAATTGAAACTTAGAATCAAGTATCATGTAAAAGATTATGAAGACACTAAAGAATTAGAAGGAAAAAGTAGATAGGAAAGAGGGATAATATGAAAATTACTAATGTAGTAGGAAGAGAAGTTTTAGATTCAAGAGGAAATCCAACAGTAGAAGTTGATGTATATCTAGAAGATGGAACTATGGGTAGAGCAATAGTACCAAGTGGAGCTTCAACTGGTGAACGTGAAGCCCTAGAACTAAGAGATGGTGGATCTAGATATATGGGTAAAGGCGTAGAAAAAGCAGTTGCCAATGTAAATGGTCCATTAAAAGAAGTAGTAGTAGGACTTGATGCATATGATCAAAAAACTGTTGACTATGCAATGATACAAGCTGATGGAACAAAAACAAAATCTAAATATGGAGCTAATGCAATATTAGGTATTTCTATGGCAACACTAAAAGCAGCTGCACTATCTAAAAAAATGCCATTATATAAATATATTGGTGAAGGAACAACACTACCAAGACCAATGATGAATATAATTAACGGTGGTGCTCATGCAGATAATAAACTTGATTTCCAAGAATTTATGATAATTCCAATTAGAGATACCATAAAAGAAAGAGTACGTGTTGGTGCTGAAGTATTCCACAATTTAAAGAAAGTATTAAATGATAGAGGACTTTCGACTGGTGTTGGTGATGAAGGCGGATTTGCGCCAGACTTAGAGTCAAACACTGAGGGATTTGAACTTATCATTGAAGCAATCAAAAAAGCTGGATACACTCCAGGAGTTGATGTTAAACTTGCAATAGACGTTGCCGCAAGTGAATTTTACAAAGATGGTAAATATAATCTAGTAGGAGAAGGAAGAAGTCTTACTACAGATGAATTAATTGATTTTTATGAAGATCTAGTAAATAAATATCCAATTATTTCAATAGAAGATCCAGTTGATGAAAACGACTGGGAAGGATTTACTAAAATCACAGAACGTCTTGGTTCAAAAATCCAACTTGTTGGAGATGATTTATTTGTTACTAATAAAGAATGTCTTCAAATGGGAATTGATAAACACGCAGGTAACGCAATTTTATTAAAAGTAAACCAAATAGGTACAATTACCGAAACTCTAGAAACAATTGACCTTGCAAGAAATAATGGATATAAGACAATAATTTCTCATAGAAGCGGAGAAACAGAAGATACAACAATCGCAGATTTAGCAGTTGGACTTGATTTAGGTCAAATTAAAACAGGCTCAATGTCTAGAACTGATAGAATTTGCAAATATAACCAATTAATGAGAATTGAAGAAGAACTTAATAAATAATTTATAACCTGGGCAAGTAGTAAAATACTTGCCCTTTACACGTTTTTGTAAAGTTTCGAAAAAGTTAACAAAATATGGTTGAAAGTCATTTTGTTTAAGGGTTATAATGATAATATAAGTAAAATAGAAGAGGTGTAAAAGT
>SAMEA3663084__coassemble_702_pt1 | contig 11329 bp, 8 predicted proteins | sample SAMEA3663084__metabat2_high_PE_020 | metagenome-assembled genome bin SAMEA3663084 (sample SAMEA3663084) | pig gut metagenome | biome: pig gut; feature: pig-associated habitat; material: faeces | place: France | collected 2012
CTATATATATTTATTTAACATTATGTTACTACTAGGTTTATTGTTTGTTGGACCAGTTATAAATGGAAGTAGATGTTGGTATATAATTGAAGGGATAGGAAGCTTTCAACCGAGTGAATTTATGAAAATAAGTCTAGTATTAATAGAAGCTTATATAATAGATAAATTTAGTAGTAAAGAAAAAAACGCAAAAAATGAATTTAAATTAATCGCATTAATATTTATTGTGTTTTTAATACCATCTATATTAACATTCCTAGAACCAGATACAGGCGCAGTTATAATATATTTTATAATTACCTTACTTATGCTTTTCATAAGTGGTATAAGACTTAGATGGTTCATAATCGGAATAAGTATGTTAATTATAATAGTAGCTAGTTTTTTAGCTTTCTTCTTTTTAAAACAAGATATGTTTATAAAAATATTTGGCAGTGACTTTTTTTATAGAATAGACAGAGTTATAAATTGGCAAAATGGTAGTGGAATGCAGTTAGAAAACTCACTAGCCGCAATAGGTTCTAGTGGTATACTAGGACATGGTTTTAATAAAACTCCACTATATTTTCCAGAAGCAGGTACAGATTTTATATTTAGTGTTTATGCATCAAATTTTGGATTAATTGGATCTTGTATTTTTATATTGTTAGTTGTACTTTTTGACATACACCTAATAAAAGTTGGTATGAGTTCAAAAAGCATTTATAAATACATAATATCAGGTATACTGGGAATTTTCATTTACCAGCAAATACAAAATATATCAATGACTCTAGGATTATTACCAATAACTGGAATTACATTACCATTTATAAGTTATGGTGGAAGTAGTCTCTTATCATATATGATTTTAATTGGGTTTGTAATATCAATATACAATGAAAAAGAATTAGATAAAAATAATATCTAATTCAAAGTAACCTCTTCATAAACCTTTTTTAACTCTTTTGAGACATTTTTAATGTCTTTTTCTAATGCTACTTTATATGCTTCCTCTGTTAAATCAGGTAATGTTCCGTCCAATATTTTTGTGATTTTTTCTTGGAATTCATCCAAATTCTTAGCTTTGTATACATTCTTACCATCAACCAACCAACCATCAAAAACACCAATATCTCTAATAAGTGCTGGACACTTACAAGCGCATGCCTCTATTATTGGAATTCCTTCAGTTTCCTCAAGTGTTGGAAACAAATAAAGATCGCAACCACTCATGGCCGCTTTTATAACACTTGGTTCTACATAGCCGGCAAAAACTAAATTATCTAATTTAGTATTAACCGCATCCCTTACTTTTTTAGTAGAAGCAGCTAAAGGACTATAACCAAACCAAATAAATTTATACTCCTTCATTCTTTTGGCAAGTTCAACAAAATCAACAATTCCTTTTCTCTCTATATATAAACCAATTCCTATAATTACCTTTTCATTATCGGCTATATTATAATCTTTTCTAAATTTCTTACCAGATTCTATATCACGTTTAAAGAAATCAATTTCTATACCATTTGATATAGCATATATTTTTTTATTTTCTAATCCCCTATATCCCTCTAATAATTTTTTAGAATATGGGGTTGGAGTAACGATAACATCTCCTAAACTATAACATTTAATAAGCCATTTTTTAAAAAGCTTTGAAGTCTGTTTAGCAAATATAAATCCGTTTTTATAGTCTTCTTCTGTAGAATGAGCATGATATACAATTTTTTTCCCTTTTCTTTTAGCCTTTTTAGCAAGAAAATATGATTTCAAAAAGTATGTATTAATATGTAAAATATCATAATCATCATGTGGATCTAATGTATATGGAATTTTTGCATAATCAAGTGCTTTCATTTGATGTTTAATAGCCTTACCAAGTCCACTCTTACCTACTGTCTTTAATCCTTCTGTATATAATAAAACCTTCATCATTCACCTCTATTAATATTATAATTATACTATATCACAATAATGAACAAAAGAAAACTTTTCCCTAATAAGAGAAAAGTTAATTATCTTTCATATGTAACTGTTTTACCATCAACAGTAGAACCATCTGCCCATCCATCAATATCTGTAGGAGATGTAAGAGTAATCTTCGTTAAACTAGGATTTGACATAAATGCATTAGTTGCTAAAGTAGTAAGTGTACTTGGCAATTTTCCTAAGCCATCATTTGTAAGTAAATTTCTATTGAATGCCTCATTCCCAATAGTGGTTAGTTGTGAGCCTTCTTCAAAAGTAAGAGATGAAATTCTGTTTCGATAAAAAGCACTAGAATTTATAGTTTTAACGCTTTTTGGTATAACTACTTTACTTATTGAATTTTGACTAAAAACTGCATTATCAATTGTTTCTAATTGTGAGCCCTCTTCAAATATTAACTCTTCTATACCCGCAGATTCAAAAGCTGCACCTTGACTCATATTCCTTTCCATAGTTGTAACCGATTTAGGAATTGTAACTTTCTTTATATGAGAAGAAGCAAAAGCTGCACTATATATTGTTTTAAGTTGTGAATTTTCTCCAAAGTTCAATTCATCTATATTTTTCAAAGCTTCTTTAAAAGCCATAAATCCTATGCTTTCCACAGAAGGCGGAATATTTAAAGATCCTGTAATAGTAGCACCATTTGAATCACGATTATCCTGAAAAGCACGCTTACCAATAGATTTTAATTGGCTCCCCTCTTCAAAGGTTACACCTGATATTATATTAGACCAAAATGTAAATTCTTGTATTACCTTAAGATTTTTTGGTATCATTATAACATTTGATATTTTATTATTAGAAAATGCATAAGAGCCAAGTGTAGTTAATGCAGAATTCTTATTGAATATAACTGCCTCTATCTGATTTGATTTAAATGCTTGAGCATCAATTTTTTCAACAGTAACTGGAATATTAATAGTACCAGTTATTTTATTTGTGCCAAATGCATAGTTACCAATACTTTTTAGTCCATAGTTTAATGCAAGCTCAGGAATCGAATTATTACAAAATGTATTGTTACCTATAGTAGTAACTGATTTAGGTAGCGCTATCGCATTTGAAATCTGATTATTTCTAAAAGCATTATTTCCAATTGTTGTAAGACTAGAATTTTGTCCTATTACTAATTTTGTAAATTTATTACTATAAAAAGCTTCATTTGAAATAGTAGTAACAGAATCAGGAATAGTCAAAGTTCCCGTTAATTTAAGACTATCAAATGCACCCACACCAATTGTTTTTAATGATTTTGGCAAATAAAGTGACCCACTAAGACTAGTTCCTTTAAACGCATAGTTATCAATTTTTTCTACAGTACCGGGCAAATTAATAGTAGTAAGTGGACAATTAAAGAATGCTTTTTGTGGAATTTCAACCAAAGTTCTTGGTAATGTTGCATGTTTCAAGTTTGTAAAATCAGAAAAACTAAATGTTGTTAAATAACTTGCATTTTCCATATTTATACTCTGTAATGGTTTAGTATTATCACTAGCAACAAATGCATTATTTGCTATGCTCTTTATGTTTACACCATCTATGCTTTCTGGAATTGATACTTCATTTCCACATGAATAATCATATTTAGTAATTACCCCACTAGCATTATATGAAAAACATGTATTATCAGTAGTAATGTTTGTAGGTACATAAAGCGAATTACCAGTATTTTGTAAATAATCTAACTTCATAGTAACTTCTATTGGATCAGAATTTATAGGTAATGTTGTTGCCCTCTCATCAAACACAATTTTAAAAGTAAATTTAGTCTCACTTTCTTTTTTTAGTACTTCACCTTGTTTAATAGTATGAGTAAATCTAATATCTTCATTTGTATTAGTTGCATTAGTTGCAATAGTTCTAAGAGTAGCATCTATATTACCATCATTTTTTACAGTAACTTCATATTCTACTGAATCTCCTGGCATATATAAATCAACTTCAAAATTAGCATTAACCTTATTAGAAACATAAGCAGGATTTAATTCCTGAGCTCTACCAGTTGAATTCTTAAGCTTAATGTCACTTATATAAACGTCCAAAACACCATTAAGCGTTCCTTCTACTCCTACTTTAATGGCTTGTGTTAATAGGGCATAACCTACAGCTATAAACACCAAAACACATACTAAAGTAGTTATAACCATTTTTTTCTTTTTTTTATCCACCATTTTTATGCCCCTTCTACTATTTTATCTATTACTATGATACAATTCATTTGTCAATTTGTCAATTTGAGAAAGAAAAAAGATACTCATTTTACATTTTTATAAACTCACAAGCTATCTTAATTTATCTCTTAAACTATCTATTATACCTTTTTCTATCCTAGAAACCTGTGCCTGTGATATACCTAATTCCTCAGATATTTCCATCTGAGTTTTTCCAATCACAAACCGCTCTTCCAAAACAAGTTGCTCTCTCCTACTTAAATTAGAAATAGCTTCACGAACAGACATTTTTGTATCTATATTACTATTATCAGTCTTTCTATCTTCTATTTGATCAAATAAATATATTGTATCTCCACCATCATTATAAATAGGCTCAAAAATACTAATTGGATCTCTCATTGATTCTAATGCATTAACAATATTGTAAGGCTCTACTTCCAATAACTCAGCTAAACGTTCAGTAGTTGGTTCACTATTATCTTCCATAGTCAACTCTTCTTTGAGCTTTAATGCTTTATACGCCAAATCCTTAACAGATCTGCTTACCCTAATACTATTATTATCCCTTAAATATCTCTTTACCTCACCCTGAATCATTGGTACACAATATGTTGAGAATTTAACTCCATAAGACAAATCAAAGTTATCAATTGCCTTAAGTAGACCAATACAACCAATTTGAAATAAATCATCCATATTATCTACATGTTTACTAAATTTCTTTAAGATACTTAAAACAAGTTTCAAATTACCATTTACCAATTCTTCCCTTGCTTTTGTATCACCATTCTTAACTCTCTTAAACAATTCATTCATCTCTTCGGTGGTTAACACCTTTATATTTGCTGTATTCACGCCACTAATTTCAACTTTGTGACGTGCCATAAAAAAAATCTCCTTTCATATCTATTAAGATATAAAAGAAGAATTTTTATTCAATTAAATAGTTTTGACTTTAGCATCTTCACAAGAATCCATTGATTTAAAGAATTCTTCAAAAGGAATTTCATTATTTACAGGAATATCATTATCAAAGTAAGTAGAAATAACTTTATCACCTTTAACAAGAAAAGAGTCATTTAAATACATTCCAACGCCTATTGCGGCATTAACAAAAAATCTACCCTCAGCAAATATTATATCTCCTACAGCAATCATATCATCTATAGAATCTTTTTTACTTACTAAAAAGAAATATTCTTCGTTATTTTCTTTTTTCTCTTCATCTCTTTCCATTATATAAATTGATGCATCATCAAGATAAGGTTCAACAGCTCTTGAATTTTTTAAAAAACAAGACAAAGTTTCTCCTAAACCTAACGTCATATTATCTCCATAATATTTTTCATTATTTTTTCCAACAATTTTTTTCATATTAATTTTCCCCCATCAAAGTAAAGAGAGTATAACATAATTATTTCACAAAATCAATTAAAATTATTACTTAGACCTATAAAATCTAATTGTTTTATACAACTCCATCACTATTAATATAGGAATAACAATAATAAATAATCCAAGTAAATTATTAAATGAAATTGGCTCAGTTTGAAGTATTCTACTAAGTATAGGTACCCTCATAAATAATACATGAAGTATAATAGAAATTAATATACTAAATATAATAAATGGATTCTTTTTTAATGAAAGCTTGAAAATAGATTTTTCTTCACTCATACAATTAAGTACATGTAAATTTTGAATAAATACCATTAATGTAAGTATATAACCTCTAGCTATTACTATATTGCAATTTCTTATATTTATTAAATAATACCAACAGAAAAATATTAAAAAAGCACAGAACAAACCAGATATTAACACTTCAAGAATTAAATTCTTATCAAACAATGATTCTCCAACAGGCCTAGGTGGTTTAGTCATAATTCCATCTTCACCAGTTTCAAAAGATAATGAAATATCCTGTAGGCCATCTGTTACTACATTAATCCATAAAAGTTGTATTGCAACTAGTGGAGTTTTCATATTACACATAATCGATAACATAAAGAAAAGTACTTCAGATATACCACATGAAATTAATAAGTAGCATATCTTTCTTATATTGCTATAAGCAATACGTCCCTCTTCTATACCATTTACTATAGATGAAAAATCATCATTTATCAAAATCATATCAGAATTATCTTTGGTAACATCACAACCACTACCCATAGATATTCCTACGTTAGCACACTTTAATGCAGGAGCATCATTTACTCCATCACCAGTTACCGCAATAAATTCTCCCTGCCTTTTATAAGATTCTACTATTTTTAATTTTTGAATTGGTGTAATTCTACTAAAAACAGTTTTATTTCTAACAAAATTATCAAACGTATTTTTACCTTTTTTTAAATAATAATCAATATCATCACCAGTCGCAACATCATTAAAATATTCAGCTATTTCTAGTTCTTTAGCAATTTTAAATGATGTATGTGGATGATCCCCTGTAATCATTACAACTTTTATTCCAGCATTCTTACATTTTCGGATTGACCAAACCGCATCTTCCCTTATAGGGTCTATAAAAGCAACAAGTCCAAGAAAATCTAGGGATGATATATTTTCTATATCATATGATGATTTAACTTTTGAAGTTGCAAGTGCTATTACACGATAACCCTCTCTAGCAAGTTGTTCATTTTGCCTACTAATTTTTTCCTTATCTATATTTACCTTTTTTCCATTTACTATCATCTTATCACAAAATGATAATATAACCTCAGTTGAACCTTTAACACTACAATATGTTTTACCATTCTTAATATACTTAACCGCAGAATATTTATTTTCACACTCATATGGAACAAAATCTACTTTTGATAAATTATTAATATCCATTTTATATTTTAATCCTAGTGCAAGAAAAGCAACATCAATCATATCACCAGTTTTTATCCATTTATTATTCTTTTTTTCTAATGTTGCTTCATTATTTATACAACCAGATTCTATTAATAAACTTATTTTATCTAAAGATTTACTTGATTTAATAGTACCCTTATCATTATATCCAGACCCACTTATATTAAACATGCTATCATCAGGCAATAATATTTTTTTAGCAGTCTGTTCATTAACAGTTAAAGTACCAGTTTTATCACTAGCTATTACAGTACAACTACCTAAAGATTCTACTGCATTTAATCTTTTAATTATTACATTCTTTTTATACATCCTATTAGTTGCGATAGAAAGTGCTAAAGTTAGTGCAAGTGGCATACCTTCAGGCATTGCAGATACTGCAAGAGCTATTACAGACAAGAATATTTCACTATTTGGAAAGCCTTTTGATTTCAAGATAAACATTATTATAAAAGAAATAATTACTATAAATAAACTTATCTGTTTTGAAAATTTTTCCATTCTTATAGTAAGTGGAGACTTTTCCTCTTTTAAATTATTTATCTCATTTGCAATATGTCCTATTTCTGTATTAGAAGCAATTGCTGTTACAACGCCTAATGCCCTACCAGTTAAAACAGAAGTTGAAGCATACACCATATTACTTCTTTTATATATTGGACAAATTCTTTTTAAAGTTGTTTTATTTTTTAAAACAGCTACGCTTTCTCCTGTAATAGATGATTCATCAATAGTTAAATTTTTAGACTCTATTATTCTAGCATCCGCAGGTATTTTAGAACCTGGTTCTAAAACAATAATATCACCTACAACTAAATTAGATGAATCCACAATTAATTCTTTAGAATCTCTAATTACTTTCACATCAACCTTTATTAATTGTTGAAGTGCCTCTGCACTCTTAGTTGCTTTATATTCTTCACAAGTAGATATAATTGCATCAACTAATATTATAAATAGTATTGCAAAAGCATCTATCACCTCACCAGTTACAAATGACAATACTACTGCAATTAAAAGTACTATTGTGATTGGTTCAAAGAATTCACCTAAGAATATAGAAAAAACACTTTTATTCTTTCTTCTAGGTATAATATTCTTTCCAAATTTATCTTGACGACGTAATGCTTCCTCCATACTAAGACCATCAACGCTAGTTTTTAATTCATCAAAAACCTCAGGAACGCTTATTTTGTACCATTCTTTTTCTCTCATATCAACAGCCCCTTATCCTAAATTAATTATACCATTAAATATAAAGAAAAAACAGAAAAAAAGAATAGATAATTCTATTCCAGATATATAAGTTAATTATCCCCTAAGCGACTCTATTTGACTTGGCGTAAGATTAGTACATTTGGCTATTACATCTAAATTTATATTATTTTTAAGCATATTTAAAGCAGTTTCTCTTATTCCTTTTTGAACTCCTCTTTTGGTACCCTCTTCTATTCCTTCTCTTCTACATTGATCTTTTATTGCCCATTCTTTATCATAACTTTCTCCATACCCTGTATCTATTAGTGCTTCCTCTCTTTCCTTGACATATCTTTCCATTATTTTATCTCCCTTCGCATAAATCCTTGCTTTATCTGTGTCTGGTTCTACAAATGCAAGCAAGCATCTCTCTTTTTCATTTAACTTTTTTATATATTTACTATATAAGTTTGGTACATATAACTGCATTATAAGTATTTTATCTGTTAGTAATACATTCTCCCTATTACCTAATGCAAATGTATCCATTATTTTACTACATCCTTCATATGCATAATTATTTATATTTATCTGTATTACCTGTTTGTAATTATATCTTCCTCCACTTCTACTTACATCACTATATAATTTATATGCATATTCTATATTTCTTTCCATTATATATGGACTCTCATTTGAGTTTATTTCTACATTTAATATACTATTATCTAGAGTTAACACTAAATCACATCTTTGATTTTTTTGGTGCCTTTTGCCTTTTGATAATTCATTCTTTCCAAAACTTATATTGCTTCTAATCTCTTCATAGGATCTATTTAAAAAACAAGATAATAGTTTTGCACAATAGTCTAATCTTGATTCTTTTAAAAACATTGTTTTAAACATTGTATCAGATAACATCGATGCACCCTTATTTTTATTTAGGTCTACTCTATTCCTTCTTGTTTTCGTTAAATCACTTAACAGAGTATATGAGTAATTATCTACTCCACAATTTATCCTTCTCACCTCCTCTTCTATTATAAATATTACACATATATTTATTTTTTCCTAAAAAAGTTTAAAAAAAGAATCAAATTTCTTTGATCCTTTAATATTTATACTCTTGTTTTACCACCCATATATGGTTGTAATGCCTTAGGAATACTAACACTTCCATCTTCATTATAATTATTTTCTAAGAATGCAATTAAAGCACGAGGAGTTGCAAGAACTGTATTATTTAATGTATGAACTAAATAATTACCATCACTACCTCTAGCACGTATTCCAAGTCTTCTAGCCTGAGCATCTGTTAAATTAGAACAACTACCAACTTCAAAATACTTCTTTTGCCTTGGACTCCAAGCCTCAACATCGCAAGATTTAACTTTTAAATCCGCTAAATCACCACTACAACATTCCAAAGTTCTAACAGGAATATCCAAACTTCTAAAAAATTCAACAGTAAATTGCCACATTTTATTGTACCAATCCATACTCTCCTCTGGTTTACATAATACAACCATTTCTTGTTTTTCAAATTGATGAACACGATATATTCCACGTTCTTCTATACCATGAGCACCAACTTCCTTTCTAAAGCATGGTGAATATGAGGTAAGTGTAATAGGAAGTTTAGCCTCATCTACTAACTGCCCTTTGAACCTACCAATCATAGAATGTTCAGAAGTACCAATTAAATACAAATCCTCTCCCTCAATCTTATACATCATAGCTTCCATCTCAGCAAAACTCATAACGCCATTTACTACATCACTTCTTATCATAAATGGAGGAATGCAATAAGTAAAACCTTTATCAATCATAAAATCTCTTGCATATGCAAGCATCGCAGAATGAATTCTAGCAGCATCTCCAACTAAATAATAAAAACCATTACCACTAGTTCTACCAGCAGAATCTTTATCAAGTCCAGCCATCTTTTCCAATATATCTGCGTGATATGGAACTTCATAATCAGGAACTACTGGTTCACCAAATTTTTCTATTTCTACATTTTCACTATCATCTTTACCAATTGGAACTGATTTATCTATAATATTAGGAATAACAAGCATTTTTTCTCTTAATAACTTGCTTAATTCTTCTTCCTCTTTTTCGATAGTTACAAGTTTTTCATTTATTTCTACAACTTTTTGCTTAGTTTGATTTGCTTCTTCCCTTTTTCCTTCTCTCATTAATTGCCCAATTAAAGCACTTGTTGAATTTCTATTTCCTCTTAAATTATCACCTTCAAGCTTTAAACTTCTTATCTTCTCATCTAATTCAACAACCTCATCAACAAGTGGTAATTTTTGTTCTTGAAACTTATTCCTAATATTTTGTTTTACTAACTCTTTATTTTCTCTTATAAATTTAATATCTAACATAATTTACTCCTTTTATCTTGTAATTTTTCATATGATCTTTTATATTTTTCCATTCTTTTATAATCTTCATCAGTTGGATTAGGAATTCTTGAAATATCCATATTATGTTCTAAATCCTTCATTTTTACATCAATTGCGATTAAATTATTACTATCTGCGATATCATCTATATAATTATCATAACTAACATCATCACTTCTAGTTAATATACATACTGCATCAACTATATGTTGTGGAAATCCTAACTCTAGCAAAATAGTTTTGGAAACAACTGTATTTTCTATAACATCGTGTAAAAGTCCAACCACTTTCCTATCCTCATCATCAAATGCATTAGAAACAAATTGCAAATGTCCTAAATAAGCATATCCTCCCTTATCCTTTTTATCTCTAAAAAAGATATTAACAAGCATTGTAGCTTTTTTTACTAAATCATCAATATTTTTGATAAATTCAAAATTTTCTTTATCTAACATAATTTCCTCCTTATAAAATTATATATAAAAAGACCACTATAGGAGCGAATATTACGCGGTGCCATCCTATAGAAGTCTTAATTTTGATAACGGTCTCCCGTAAATAGATACTTAATTTCCCTATTTCTCTCCTGAGTTGATTCTGTAGAACTATTCTTAGTTTACACCAACCACTAAGTCTCTTGTTAACAGCACTCTACATACTAATCTCAATCATCAATTTCTTATATATATAATATATCAT
>SAMEA3663084__coassemble_915_pt1 | contig 9903 bp, 6 predicted proteins | sample SAMEA3663084__metabat2_high_PE_020 | metagenome-assembled genome bin SAMEA3663084 (sample SAMEA3663084) | pig gut metagenome | biome: pig gut; feature: pig-associated habitat; material: faeces | place: France | collected 2012
GTATTAGATAAGATAAAGAGAATCATTAGCAACATAAATGGTAATAAAAAGAAGAAAAAAGTAATATTGATATCTATATTATCGGTATTAATAATTGCTGTAATATTACCAATTATAATTTTTAAAAGAGAACCAATAATATTTACATTTAAATCATTTAATGCAGGAGAAAAGGTAACTTTTAGTGGTACAGAATGGTATGTAATAAAAGATACTGGTATTGATGAGAAGGAAGTAGAGTTAATTAGTAAATTGCCATTTGATTTAAATAGAGATGGTAAAATAGATGAATCCGATACAGTAGAATTTGATACCGAAAACTCAGTTGAATATACAACTGTCGATAAGAATAATATAGGTTATTATATAAATAATGCGGTATTAAATATGATAGAAGAAAAATCAGGAGTAAAAGAAATTAGACTTTTAACTTCAGATGAGTATATAACGCTAAGAGATCAAATGGAATTCGGGTATGATTGGAATGAAGGTAATTGGCTAGCAAGTGAAAATACAAAAACATGGTGGTTAAGAACTTCAAAATATAGTCATATATATGTGGTAACAGAAAGAGGAAGCTATATGTTAGATGAGGCAACAAATAAAAATTATGTAAGACCCGTTATTAAAGTATTGAAAAATTATGTAAAATAGACTAGACACAAAATAAAAAATATTGTAAAATTTAACTTGTGCATTTTGTTTAAACTTGATAAATAAAAAAATAAAACGATCCACTTTTAATGAGGTTCGTTTTTTGGCGTATAAAGGAGGTTTTATGAGTAGTATAAGTGAAAAAGACTTGCTAGAAGAAAAAGAAAGACTTAATCAAACAAAAAAAGTAATCAATGAAAAAATTTCTGATTTGGGACAGCAATTATATGACAAAGAGGAAAAAATTCAAGAGTTCCAAAAATTTATGTGGGATGCAAGACATGATATGGATCCACAAGAAATGAAAAGCATGGTTGCAATTAATGATGTAGAAGTAAATATCGCATTAAGTAAGGGAAAATATTTCCAAAAATTATTTAAAATTCAAAATAGCCCATACTTTGGCGCAATAACATTTAAAGATAGTGATTTTGATACCGAAAAAATTTATATAGGATTAACTCATCTAGAAGATGGAGAAAAACATCTAATATATGACTGGAGAGCTCCAGTATCATCACTATTCTACGATTATGGAGTAGGACCTGCAAGGTATAAAGCACCAAAAGGTTTTATAACTGGTGACATAACAAATAAAAGACAATTTAAAATAGAAGATGGTAAATTAATAAGAGTATTTGATAATAGTTTAAATGTTGATGATGATATACTACAAGAAGTACTATCGAATTCATCAAGTGAAAAAATGAAAAACATTGTTAACACAATTCAACAAGAACAAAATCAAATAATAAGGAATGTAGAAGATAAAAACCTAATAGTTCAAGGTATTGCTGGTTCGGGTAAGACATCGGTTGCACTTCATAGGATTGCATTTCTTTTATATAAAATTGAAAATTTACAATCAAACAATGTATTAATTTTCTCACCAAACCAAGTATTTTCAGAATATATTTCAAACGTTCTACCAGAACTTGGCGAAGACAATACAATGCAAACCACATTTAGTGATTTTTTAACTACGTTTATTTTTGAGTACAAAGATGTTGAATCATTCACAAATTTTGTGGAAAGATATTATAAGTATAATGAACCAAATAAAGAATTGGTAAAATATAAACAAAGTGATGAAATAATTGATCACATTAATAAATATGTAGAAGCATTTGTTAATAATATTACCTTTACAGATAAAATATCAACACATGATTTTGAAATATCAAAAGAAGAATTAAATTACTTATTTAAAGACAGATACTCTAAGTTTAATCTCTATGATAGAATAGATGCAATCTGTGAAAAACTATGTTATCTATATTACAAAGGTAAGAAAACAGCTAAAAGTAAAATTAGGGCACTATTAAAAAGAACAATGAATGTAGATATAGATTATAAAAAAATATATATGGACTTTTACACAAGTGAGTATTTCATCAACAATTATAATGGAAAAATATTATCAGAAGATATAAACTATTTAAAAGATAATAAAATAATTAAATATGAAGATGCTTGCTTATTTGTATACATTAAAGGCTTATTAGAAGGATTTGGATACAAAGGAAATATTAAAGAAGTTGTAATAGATGAAGCACAAGACTATTCATTTCTTCAATATAAGATAATTAAACAAATATTTAAATCTGCAAGTTTTACTATTCTAGGTGATGTAAATCAAACTATTAATCCATATTATATGTATGAAAGCTTAAATAAATTAAGTGAGATATTTGAAGATACTAAGTATCTAGAATTAACAAAAACATATAGATCAAGCCCTGAAATAATTGAATATACTAATAAAATATTAAATTTAAACCATGTATCCGCTATAAGAGATAAGAGTAATAGAGAAATATTATTTAGAGAAGAAAAAAATAACTTATTAGAATTATTAACTAATGATATTGAAACACTATTTAAACAAAACTTAAATGTATCAATTATCACAAAAGATGATAAAGAAGCTAAAAAAATATATGAACTACTTAAAGATAAATATGAATATATTTCACTTGTAAACTCTAACACAGTTGAGTTTAGTAAGAAACTTTTAGTAATCCCATCATATGTTTCAAAAGGACTAGAATTTGATTCTGCAATAATATATACAGAGAAAGACAATAAATATACAAAAGATGAAAAGAACTTGTTCTATGTTGCTTGTACAAGAACACAACATCAATTAATAATTTATAATCAATAAATTTAGGAAAATAACATTATATCCACTATAATAATAATGAGTGATGGTAATCGAATAGATTATGAAAAAATTATTATTGGCTTTAATGTTATTTTTTGTTAGTATTACAGGAGTTTATGCTTCTAATTATGATGATGCATTCTATGGTGCCGAAAAAATAAAAGATATTTATATAAAAAAGGTGAGTAAAGATAAAACACAGGCAAAACAACCACAGTTTATAAGAAAGAAAAGTGATGATGGAATAGGTTATTGTACTGAACCATTTGAAGTAATGAAGTATAATGAAAACTATAAGTCATATTCAGAAAATCAAGAAAAGCATTTAGGAATAAGTAAACAAGCTTGGGATAAGATAACTAAAATTGCGTATTATGGATATGGATATAAAAATCATAAAGAAGATAAATGGTATTCAATTACCCAAATTATGATATGGAGAGTAATTGAACCGGATGCAGAATTTTATTTCACAGATAAGTTAAATGGAAAAAAGATAGATATATATGATAAAGAAATAAAACAGATAGAAAAATTAGTAGAGCAGCATAATAAAGTACCAAGTTTTTCATTTGATGATTTAACATTTTCTATAAATAGTACAAATACTCTAACTGATTCAGGAAAAGTATTGGAAGATTATGAAATTGAATCTAAAAGTGATAATATCGATGTTAAAATATCCGGAAATAAAATGACAGTAACAACACATGATGAATCAGCTTCTTTTATAAAATTAAAAAGAAAAGAAAATTATAATAGACCAAGTGTAGTATTTATAGATAATAAACATCAAAATATAATGACACCAGGTAAAATTTCTAAGATAGATATTACCATTAAAGTTAATGTAAAAAGTGGAACAATAAAAATAAATAAATTAGATTTAGATACAAATAAAAAATTTCCACAAGGGGAAGGAGCTTTGATAGGAAGTGTATATAATATTTATGATTCAAATAATAAAATAGTTGATACTCTAGTAATAGATAATAATTATGAGGCAACATCTATTAAATTACCATTTGGAAAATATATTATAAAAGAATCAAAAAGTATGCAGGGATATAAATTAGATTTAAATGAATATGAGGTTGTTTTAGATAAAAATAATACACATAAAGAGTTGAATCTTAAAAATGAAGTATATAAGGGAAAAATAGAAATATATAAGTATTATGATGAAAAATTAGAAGAGGGTGTATCATTTGAAATATATAATAAAGAGGGTAAAAAAGTAAAGGTAGTGACAACCGACAAATTTGGTAAAATAGACATTACTCTTCCATATGGAACATATAAATTTCATCAGCTTAATAGTATGAAAAACTATAAATGCGTAGATGATTTCACCGTGAAAATAGATGAGGCTACAAAAGTAAAGAGATTTGATCTTCATGATGAAAAATTTTCAGCGAAGATAATAATAAAAAAGAAAGATTCTCAAACAGGAGAAAGAATAGTAAATGGTGCTATATTCAAAATATATGATATCCAAGAAGAAAAGTATTTAACAATTGATCATAAAGATGAATTCATAACCATAAATGGAATAATAGAAATAGAGAATCTACCTGCAGGGAAATACTATATCGAAGAAATAAAAGCACCTGCAGGATATAAACTAAATAAGAATAAAATCTATTTTGAAGTAGATGATGAAAATGAATTTAAATATGAAGGTGAAATTCCAGTACTTGAAATAAATATAAACAATGAAAAAGAAAAAGAAGAAGTAGTACCCAAAACAGGAATAAGTTTCATAGAAAAAGACATTTATATATTAGAAGAAGATAAAAGAAAAATTAAACTAACAAAATAAAAAGGTTTGAAGCAAATTTCAAACCTTTTACTTTACTCTATAACAAGTGGATTAAAGTTAACAATTGCATCCACAAGTTTTGGATGTTTAATAACAAAATGTATAATTGGGTTAGCAGATTTTGATAATATAACATGATGCTTTCCGACCATAGTTATGTTAATATTTTTAAACGTTTTATAACTATTAGTTATAACTTTATAATTTTTATTAATATTTGAATACTGAATAGTTAACTCAAAATGTTTAATAAAATCTTCATATGTATATTTAATTTTTTTATCATAAAATATATTCTCAGTTGATAAAGCAATAGAATCATCTAAAAACTCTTCCATAGTAGGGTTATAAATAACATCAGTGATAGTACAGTTAGTAAGTATAGAAGTCATGTATTCTTTTTCTTCTTTCTTATATTCAATAATAGTATTAATATCATCTTGAGAAATATTGTTATCATTTAATATTTTAATAAGTAACTCATCCGAAATAGTGAAAAGTGGAAGTGAAGAAAATATTCTCTTCCTATCAAGAATAATCTCACTATCATTCATTAAAAACGCTTTAAATGCAGATTTATTGTTTTCTCTATAGATTTCCATAAGTGGGTTAGCTTTCTTGAAAAGCAGACTCGCTTTTTCTTTATAATATACCAGTTCTTTATTATTACTTGTTAAATAATATTTTCCCTTATCATGAGATCCTTTAATACATTCTCCAGTAAGAGCTGCACCACCAGATACGTAATTTAAGTGATTATAAACACTATTTTTAACTTCTTTTAAATAATACGGAGATATCTGACCAGTCATATAAATCGGTATCCAACTTTCAAGTCCAAGCATCATTTCATTAAAAGGTCTATCTAAATTATGAATTATATTTAAATGGAGACCTTTTTTTAGTGACATTGCAATTGCAAACATCCATTTTTTCCCAAAATCTAAATCTTTTGCCATATCCTCCATAGGCATATCACTACACATGAATACATCTTCCATAGATTTTGATAAAACAGTAGCTTTAAAGAAATCGAGTTCTCCCTTTTTCATTTCTTCAATACCATAATAATTTTTTGATTTAACTATATAAAATGGTAGGGAAGGTACTTTTAGTTCATCAAATTTTATTGCCTTAATATAATCGTTTAAATCAAACTTATCTAAGTTAGTTAAAAAGTCATTAATATAATTTTTATTCTTAGTGTGATAATTACTAACAAGGTAATTATATATTCTATGAAATAATTTATCATCGGTATTTATATCATCTTCAGTAGAATCTAGCACAGTTAAAAGTAAGTCTTTATATATAGGAGAATTATACTTATAGACTATATAATTAGCAACTTTTGTGGAAAAATCCTTTGGATCAGAAGGCTTTGTTTTTCCATTTTTAATTCTAGAAATATGTGATGCATCAAATACGATATATTTGGACATGTCCTTTGTATTAATATTAAGTATGGAAATTAAATTGTTTAGATTTTTACCAAAGGAATCATAATCAAAATCATCTAAAGATGTGATAGATAAAGACAGGTCTTTATGGATATGTTCTTTTGTATAACTTTTATCAGTTTTAGTAGAAATATTAAAGAAAGCATCAACAATAGAATTAAAATTATCACTATCTGTTTTAGGTATTCGCTTTCCACTACGATATCTACTAATTACAGATTCAGAAATACCAGAAATTTCAGATAATTGTTTAGAAGAAATTTTAAACTCAGTAAGATATTTATTTAGTTTTTCATTAAAGCTCATTATATCACCCTAAAACAATTATATAACAAAAAATCATTTCATACAAAAAAACTTACCAGTAAAAGCAATGCTTTAACTGGCAAGTTAATTGTTATATGGGTGTATATAAACTATAATTAAATAGAAGATAAAAGAGGTGTATATTATTTGAAAAAGTTTGATAAAAAAAACTTAGTGTATTTAGGAATTGTTTTACTTGCAATTATTTTAATAGTATTTATATATCCAAAGAAGAATACTAACACTATTAAAACTAATAAAGGTGAAGTAAAAATAAAAAAACTAGAATCAAGTACAATAGAACTAGAGGAATATAATTCTGATGTACTAACAATGAAAAAACCAAAAGGTTGGAAAGTAGAAACAGGGGGTACAGGAGTTTATTATGCGATAAAAGTAACTGATCCTAATGATACTAGAAATCAAATATTTTTAATGCCAAAAATCCAACCATTATTAAAAAGTAATAAAGCAAAAGAATTTTGGAAGAATTACTATAATTTAAGTGGAAAAGATAGTAAGTATAGAGTTTATACAGAAGCTGTCGTATTAGATAGTCCAACAACAGAAGGTTTTTATAAAAAATTCAATGATGTTGGTTCTTATATTAAGAAGGTTGACTCAGGCTATTCAAATATAACTTTTCCAACATTTAATGATTTTAAAAAAATTGATGAGCAAGAATCAACTTCATCAATGAAGAGTGTATCAATAAATAGCAAGGTTTTAAGGGCAACATTTACAAATGAAGACTCAAAAGAATCAGAGGGTATGTTTTTAGCATCAATAGTAAACTTTGGTAATCAATATCAAGATGGAGTAGATTTTTCATATTATATGATATATGACATTATGACCATAACAAGTGCCAAAGATAAATTTATAGAGTATAAAGATATTCTACTTAAATCTATTAACTCAATTGAATTCTCAGATAGTTATGTTAAAAAAGCAATAGATGATGGAAACACTCAAACAAAGCAGGCTCTAGCACTAAGTGCAAGTATACAAAAAGCATTTGATTCATACATGAGTGCTTGGGAAAATAGAAATAAAAAATATGATATTATGAGTCAAAAACAAAGTGATGCAACACTAGGATATGAAAGAGTTTATAACACTGATACAAATGAAATTTACAAAGCATATAATGGATTTACTGACGACTATAAAGGTAATCAATATAAAAGTATAACTGATGAGATGTATGCAGACAAAGTATCAGGATATATTGAAAAATAAAGGAGGAAATATGACTTTAATAAAATGTCCAGAATGCGGACACAAGATAAGTGATCAATGTGAGTCATGCCCAAAGTGTGGATATGAATTAAATAAAAAAGAGGAAAGTATAAAAAAGATAACAAATACCACAAAAAATAATAACAATTTAAAGTATTTAATAGTAATTGGAGCAATAATAGTAGGAGTACTACTTTATACAGGCAATAAAAAAGATACTAATCAGAATACTACCCAAAACACAAATCAAACACAAAACAGTAATACACCACAAAACAATAATGGAATACTTTCATATACAAGCAAAAATCTAGGAATATTCTTTAACTATCCTAGTAGTTATAAAGTGGCTGAACAAGATGGCGCTATATATGTAGGTCAAAACATTGATAATAAAGGAGCACTTATTCCATATATAATAATTGCAAAATATAATAATTATAATAATCCAGTACAATTTTTAAATAAGTTTACAGATGCATTAAGAGAAGAATATGGTAATGTTCAAATAACAATAGATTTAGTAAGTGGAAATATAGGTGGAAAATTAGTTTATGGAATAGCTTATAATTATTACTCAAGTAACCACTTGGTGGTGGATAATAGATATGCATTTGTAATTAATAACAAAGTATATATGGTAGGAACAAAAGAAGAAAATCAAAATTCAGAAGCTATTAATAATGTAGCATCAAATGTAATATCGTCATTAACAGAAGGAGGTAACTAATGGCACTAATAAAATGTAGTGAATGTGGCAAAGAAGTATCATCAAGTGCAAAGACTTGTCCACATTGTGGAATAAAAATAAACTTTAAAAAATGTCCAGAATGTGGAAAAAAATTAAAAGGTGAAGAAACAAATTGTCCGGAATGTGGTTTTCCACTAGAAAAAAAGACAGCAACCAACCTAATAACAGAAAACTTAGATAAAATAACAGGTGCAAAATCAGAAAATTATGTAACTGTAAAAGATTTATTTAAAGATACGTTTAAAAAACATACCGATGAAGACATAGACTCAGTGTTTGTATGTGGAACTGAGCAGACTACTCCAAAAATAAAAGATATAAATCCAAAGAAGGCAAGCGCATGGGTATATTTCAAGATGTTAATTTTTTTCTTAATAGCTTATATTCCTACGTATGTTGGATATATATACTATGGAAATGCTAACTTCTTACCAGCAATGATAATTTTAGCTGCTTTTGCGGTACCAGTAACTGTGCTAGTTTTCTTCTTTGAAATCAACCTATTTAGAAATATACCTTTTCATAAAGTATTAAAATATTTCATAATAGGTGGAGGAGCATCTCTTTTTGTTGCGATATTGTATTATTCATTACCATTCTTTGAGCAAAAAACTGCAACACTAAATTTTGAGGGAGCCTTTTTCGTTAGTTTAATTGAAGAAGTAGCAAAAATAGTAATGATAGCATTTTTCCTATTTAGAAATAAAAAATGTAATTATATATTAAATGGATTACTTGTAGGTGCAGCAGTGGGTGCCGGATTTGGAGCATTTGAAACAGCAGGATATATATTAAGGTTTGGTATGAACAATGGAATAGAAACAATGCTAAATGTAATTAAACTTCGTGGACTACTAGCACCTGGTATGCATGTAGCATGGGCAACAATTGAAGGTGGAGCACTTATGTATGTAAAAGGCTTTGATAAATTAGATAAAAAGCATTTAAACGACAAGAGATTTTTACTAATTTGCATAATACCATTAGTATTACATTGGTTCTGGGATTTACCTATTCAAGCACCATTCGAACTATTTAGAGTAGGTCTAACAACAGCAGCATGGGTAGTAATAATATACTTTATAAATTTAGGACTAAAACAAATAGATGATGCTAAAAAGTTAGAAAAAGAACAAATTAAAAAATAAAAAATTGGGGTTTTCAAAACCTCAATTTATTTTTTTCCTAGTTTCTTTTCAATCAAGTGGATTATATAATACATAAAGTAAGATAATATTCCTAAAATAACAACAGATGCAATAACAAGCTTTATATTAAAAATTTGCGAACCATACATAATAAGGTAACCAAGTCCTTCTTTTGAAACCAATAATTCACCCATTATAACGCCAATTAAAGACATACTTATATTTATTTTAAAATTATTTATTATATTAAGTAAATTACTAGGAATTATAACCTTCTTATATATTTGCCATTTACTAGCTTTAAATGATTTCATAAGTGTTATAAATGAGCTATCTGTGTTAACAAAACTACT
>SAMEA3663084__coassemble_1154_pt1 | contig 8731 bp, 9 predicted proteins | sample SAMEA3663084__metabat2_high_PE_020 | metagenome-assembled genome bin SAMEA3663084 (sample SAMEA3663084) | pig gut metagenome | biome: pig gut; feature: pig-associated habitat; material: faeces | place: France | collected 2012
TAATTGTAATATTTTCTATTCTTTTATTAATATTAATACTCACTAATAAAGATTTTACATGGATTAAAAATGTTAGTAGTGTATTTATGTTAGTTACTATATCTCACTTACTAGCAAGTTTTATCTTAACTATAATATTTTCATATTCCACTAGATTACCTATTTTTGATATAAGAATAGAATTTCTAAGAGTAATATCAAATGTTATTTTCAATAATCAAGTAAAAATATGGATACTCTTACTTACATCTGGATTAATTTATAGAATTCTATATATTATATTTAATAAAACTATTAAAAACTCATAAACTTTATTAGGTGGTTATTTTGAGATTATCTGATTTACAAAGTAAAGCAATTGTAAGTATAACTGATGGAAGAAATGTTGGTAACATAATAGATGTTAAGGTTGATATTCCAACTGGCACGATTATATCTTTGGTGATAGAGGCAAATAAAAGCTTTTTCTCATTTTCTAATAAGGGGCTTGATACTGAAATACCATGGAAGAAGATTACCAAAATTGGAGAAGATGTTATACTGGTTAATTTTGATTCATAATTATTTTTGTAGACAATATGTCTACTTTTTTTAATTTCAGATAAAAAAAGTATTCAAAACGTTAAAAATATGATATTATTTAATTAATGATAGGAGAGTAATTATGAATAATGTAAAAACTAATAAAAAAAATAAAGAGATTAAAAATGTTAATTCTATTAAAGAACTAGAAGCACATAAAAAAGCTGGATTAACAATCATTTTTATTGCGGTTATTATATTAATTATTGCATTATGTAGTTTTTCTGTTTTATTTAGTGGAATTGATTATGGTAGTGGGAACACCTCAATATCTGGAGAATCAAAGTATGCAACTGTTAAGGTACCAAGTGAAAAAGCAAAAGAGGTCTTTGATTTAAATTATTTTTCAGATTTAACTTTAATTTCTCAAACAATTGCACGTGGAACTAACTGGCTTGAACTTTGCCCTAATACAGAAAAAGAAATAGATGGAGAGATTTATATAAAGTCATGCGATAAGTTATATAGTAGTGTAGAAGATGTAAAAAAATCATTCTCTGATATTGCAACTACCAAATATATTGATAGTCTTATGGGAAAAGATTATATTGATTACGATGGATCACTATATGTAAAATCATACAGCAATAATATAGATGAAAAATATATTGAAATGGCATCATATAAAGTGGTAGAATCTACATCCGATAAAATATCTTATTTAGTTAAAAGTAGATATGGAGAACTAGGTTGTAGTACTTCTTGTAAATATGAATACAAAGAACACAAGTTTACTTTGGTAAATGAAAATAATAAATGGAAAGTATCAGAATTTGATATGCCATATTAATAAAGAGTATAAATATAAATACTACTCATCTCTAGCGAGGGAATAATATGAAATATAATTTAGAACTAGTAAAGAAATATTTAGATGAATCTGACTTTGAAGCATTAAATAACATATTATATGCGATTATGAATAGTGATGAACATACTCTAGAAGATTTAACAATTTTAGAGTTTTTATCAGATGATCCTAGAATTAATAAAGAATCAGCACAAGTAGTAAAAGAATATTCAAATAAAGTAGTAGAAGAATTAAAAGAAAAACAAATCTTAAAAACAGAAGAAAAGAAACCAGAAGAAGTAGTAACACCTTTAGTAGAAGAACCTAATAAACTAGAGGAAGTAGAACCTATAACAAATAATTCTAAACCTATATCAGAAGAAGAGACAAAAAGAAATAAATATGAGGAAGAATATAAAGCATATCTATCTTCTAAATTTATTTTGTATGGTCTAACAATAAAAGAGTTATCATTTGATAAATCCGAACCACATATAACTTTTGATAATACTAAAGAAGCAAAAAATGTTATCGATAATTTAATGCTTAATTTATATCAAAATGCAAAAGATATACCTAATTTAGGCTTTGATTTAACTAAATTATGGACTACTGGTGAAGAATTCTTTACTGTTTCATTAGCATCTGGACAGCCACTTAATAATAATTCAATAATGGATATGTTTCAAAACGTTGAAAAAATAGTTGATAATACAGAAAAAGATAAAAATTATGAAGAATTATTACCAAGTAACTTGCAAAATATGAAGGCATTATATTCAGGTCATACACCAGATGTACCTAATGAAAATTTCAGAATAGGTTATGTTAATGTTAATGGTGAAGATAATTTCTATGTTGTATCTAGTTCAAAAGAAAAATCAATTAGATTAACAGAAGAGATGGGATTTATACCAAGAACTATTGGAGAAAGTAATGTTGTATCTATTGATACTGGAAAGCAAAATCCAGAAAAGATAGATGCTGTTAGTGAAGATCTTCCTACGGCATTAAAGAAAGAACCTCCAGAAAAAGCCAAAGTTTATACATTAAAACCAAATCCAAGAAATGTATCTGTACCTAATGCAGCATACTCTAATATAAAAAATATAATACTTATAATTGTACTCGTTATCGCAGTTATAATCGCGGTTTCAGTTATGACATTGAGAGGGTAAAATGACAAAAATTACAAATAATGATGAAAAATATAATGCATATAAAAAAAGAAAAATACTTAGAATACTAATAATTATTTTATGTATTGCAACTATTGCTTTAGCAATATTATCCTTAATTTTTAAATTTAGTTGCATATATGCATTAGTAGTATTTTTAATAATGGCAGTACTAAGAAGTTATAGAGATAAACTAGATTTTAATAAGGAAACTAAGAATAAAGAAGGGATAAATGTTGAAAAAAAGAAATAAAAAGAATTTAATTATTGGTCTTTTATGTACATTACTTTTATTTATGGGTACAGGATATGCAGTAATGATGCAGAAATTAACTGTAAGTGGTACAGCTAAAGTAAAAGGTGCATGGGATGTACATATAAGTAGCATAGATGTTACAAGTAAAAAAGGAATGGCAAAGAATAATGGTACTTCATTTGATAATTTAAAAGCAACTTTTTCTTCAGAAATGTTTGCACCAGGTGATTATATTGAATATTCAGTAACAGTTAAAAATGCCGGTAATATTGATGCTATTTTAAAGTCTGTAGTTTTAACTGATACAAATAAAGATAGTTCAATACTTACATATAACAACTTTGAAAGCGATACCGTTTTAAAACCAGAAACTAGTAAAAGTTTTACAATATGGTTTAAGTTTGATGAGAATGCAACTACGATACCTAAAGATAATAAACTTGAGTATAATTTAAATCTTATATATGAACAACATGATGGTAGTGAAGTAGTAAAAAGTGCAGTTTTAAAGGTTGGTGATTATGTAAGATATAAATCAACTAAAACAGGTGAGTATCAAGGGATTGATTCTTCCACCTCATTTACGACAAGGACAACAGAAACTGGTTTGGGATGGGATTCTGGAATTGCTAGAGACATTGATACTAATTACTGGAGAGTTTTAAGTATTGAAGGCTATAAAGTTACATTAATAAGTGCATCTGCATCTAATCCAACCGCGAGAGCAACCACTGGTGAGGATTCATGGGGTAGGTTAATCCTTAAAGGTGAACAACTATACAATAATGGTGTAGAAATACTAAATTCAATGTGCGACTTTTTATATACTACTGAATTTGGTAATGCAAGAAGTATAAACATAGAAGACTTGAATAAACTAGCTGGATATACTCCTGCTTCACCAACTAAGCGAACAATAACAAATTTAAGTAATGCTTACTATCCAAATAGATTTAGAGATGATTATGGATCAGCGATAGATACCGACACACAAAATACAAATGGATATAAACCAAGTGTATCAGGTATTAATAAATCTGATTCTAATATATCAAGCAATTTTGTATCTAAAGTTAGTAATGAAGAAAGATATGCCTATGTTGGAGCATCAGTTGCAACTAAATCATTAACTTTCTATGATAATTCATATTCTTATTCAGTAACTACTGATGCGAATGGAGAATTAATTGCAGATTTAGTATTTGGAGATGATAGAACTTCTACTAAAGGTGCCAGTACATATTGGATTGCTACTCGTAGTATTCATTATAATGGAGCACAGGCTTGGTTTACTATGTTTTATTCACTACCTACATCTAACCAAATAACATATGATGGTTATCCTTATTCTAGTGATAATTATGGTATAACTACTAGTTCAACAAGAGCAAATCAAAGAGCGCATTTCTTAAGACCAATAGTAGAATTAAAACCAAATGTTAAGATTAATACTAAACTTATTGATCAAGATAATAATGGTACTATACAAAATGGTACTAAAGAAGAACCATGGACTATATCTTGGTAATAGTCACATGGTTTTTCTTTTAAAATATCTTGAATAAAGTAGATTAATAATATATAATAATAAAAGTATTGGAGGAAATTATGGCAAAGAAAAACAATAAAAATGAAATCAAAGTTAAAATTGAAGGAGAAAACTGGTCTAACGCATTAGATAAAGTTTTTAAGAAAAAAAATAAAGATGTAACTATTCCTGGTTTTAGAAAAGGAAAAGCTCCTAAAGACATTTTCTTAAAGAAATATGGAATCGAAAGCTTATTCTTAGACGCTTGTGATGAGGTTATTGGAGATGCTTATACAAAAGCATTAGAAGATTCTAAATTAGTACCTGTTGCTAGGCCAAAAGTAGATATTAAAAATGTTGACTCTACAGGAGTAGAATTCTCTTTTACTATAGTAACTAAACCGGAAGTAAACATTAAAAAATACAAAGGATTAAAAGTTACTAAAGAAAAAGTTAGTGTTACTAAAGAAGAAATAGAACATGAAATTTCTCATATCCTAGAACGTTATACTGACCTTGTTACTAAAGAAGGAACAGTAGAAAATGGTGATGTTGCAATCATAGACTTTGAAGGATTCAAAGATGGAGTAGCCTTTGATGGTGGTAAAGGAGAAAATTATGAACTAGAAATAGGTAGTAATACATTTATTCCAGGATTTGAAGAACAATTAATTGGAATGAAAGCTAATGAAGAAAAAGAAATCAAAGTAACATTCCCAAATGAATATCCACAAGAAGATCTAAAAGGTAAAGAAGTAACATTTAAAGTAAAAGTTAATGAAGTAAAAGAAAAACAAAAAAGAGAATTAGATGCTGATTTATTTGAAGATTTAGCTATGGAAGGTGTTAATTCAAAAGAAACACTTGAAGAAGAAATTAAGGCTAATATAAAAGCAAATAAAGAAATGGAAGCAGAAAATAAATATATTGATTCGTTACTAGAAACAGTTGGTAAAAATGTAGAAGTAGATATTCCTGAAGAAATGGTTGAAGAAGAAGTAGATAGATTAATGCATCGTTATGAAGAACAATTAAAAATGCAAGGAATATCACTAGATTTATATTATCAATTTACTAGAACAACAGAAAAAGATTTAAGAAATCAACTTGAAAAAGAAGCTTATAACAATGTATTATATCGTTTAATGCTTGAAGAAATAGCTAAACTAGAAAAAATTGAAGTTAGTGATGAAGAAACAGATAAAAGAGCATCAGAATTAGCTGAAAAATACAAGATGAAAAAAGATGAATTTGTTGAAGCGTTTGGTGGAATTGAATTCATTAAATATGATCTTGAAATGAATAAAGTAATTGACTTACTTAAAGAAGAAAATAAATAATAGTCTTAAAAGTGCAAAAAAATGCACTTTTTTTAGTTGTAATATTTAAAAAAAAATTAATATATGATATTATAAATAATAGATAAAAAGAATAAAGGGTGAAGTTTATGGATATTGTAAAACCTATAAAAGAAATATTTAAAGCATATGATATAAGAGGAAAATTTCCAGATGAAATAAATAGAGATGTTGCATATACCATTGGAAAAGCATATGGTACAAAGCTTTTATCTATAGGTAAAAATAAATGTATAGTTGGATATGATAATAGAGAATCATCTATTGAATTATCACTTTCATTATCACTTGGTATTTTATCAACTGGAGTTGATGTTATAAACCTTGGACTAGTTACAACACCAATGGCAATATACTCAAAAGAAGTATTAAAAATACCTAGTTATGTAATGGTTACCGCAAGCCATAATCCTAAAGATGACAATGGATTTAAATTTTCATTTGATGAAAGTGGTAATGTTAAAGGTGATGATATAGACAAGTTCTACAATCTTGTCATAAGTGGAAACTTTAAAGAAGGTATGGGTAAATTTTCTAGATACAATGTAGAAAAAGATTACTTAGAGTTATTTAGAAGAGGAATAAACCTTGGAGAGAAAAAATTAAAGGTAGTAATTGATCTTGCTAATGGTACTACTAGTTGTATTGCTAGAGAACTTTTTGAACAATTTGATATAGATCTAACTATTATAAATGAAGAAAGTGATTCTAGTTTTCCTAACCATCACCCTGATCCTTGCGTTGCCGCAAATCAAAAACAACTGCAAGATAAAGTACTTGAACTTCATGCTGATTTAGGTATTGGATTTGATGGTGATGGAGATAGATGTGGTATAGTTGATAATCTTGGTCATATAATCCCAACAGATATTTATATGGCTATTATGTGTAAGGACATTATATTAAATAATGAAGATAAAAGAATCTTATATGATGTGAAATGTTCTAATGCATTAAAAGATGAAATAGTAAAATGGGGAGGAGTTCCTATTTGCTACAGAACAGGTGCCTCATATACAATGGCTAAAGTAATTGATGATAATATATTATTTGGTGGAGAATACTCAGGCCATGTGTTCTTTAATGATAGAATACCAGTTATTGGAAGTGGAATATATGCGGGTCTTAGAATGGTAGAAGTTCTATCTAAAACAGATAAAAAACTTAGCGATTTAGTAGATAGCATAAGCAAGTATTATTCAACTGAAGAAATCAAAATACATTCACCGAATAATATAAAAGATAGAGTAATTGAGGATATTAAAAAATACTGTATTAATATGAGATTTAATATAGATTTAACTGATGGTGTTAAAATAATTAGACCTGATTCTTGGGCACTTATTAGGGTAAGTAATACTGGCCCTAATATAACAGTAAGATTTGAAGCTGATACTGAAGATAAATTATTCTTAATAAAAAGAGAGTTTACTAATTTAGTTAAATATTTTAACAAATAACATATTCAAATACTATTCATTTAAGGAGTATTGAAGCTTATCAATACTCTTTTATTTTTTTAAAACTGTTGTATAATCAATTTAAGCTTACAAGCCTTACTTTTTTATAATAAATGATAGGAGGAATATATATGATTTTTCACAAGTTAATTTTGCATATAATTCAAATAAAATTGAGGGTGGAAGATTAACAGAAGATGAAACAAAAGAAATATTTGAAACAAATTCATTTATTTTCAAAAAGAGAGAATCAGTTAAATTTGATGATTTAACTGATTTATTACAATGTTACAATGCACTTAAATAATATTTTAAAAGACAATTTGATAAATGTAATGAGAGTTGATAATATAGATTTATATATCTTTGACAGATTTGGCAAGATATAAAAACCCTGATAATCCTGGTGATGTAGTTATTAAGTGGATGAGCAATAAAAGTTCTTTTGATTTTTATTCACTTTGGGAAGAACTATTTAATGAAAATTTTAAACTAGCGGAATCTCGCGAGTTTAAAAATGACTCTGCAAATAATTTTTTTACAATGAGCCCTTCTAGATGGATAAATACTACAAATGCTAAGGGTTTTGTAAGTAAAAGAGGAAAATATGATGGAGGCACATTTGCACATCCGGATATTGCCTTAGAGTTTGCGTCTTGGATAGATCCTGCATTTAAGTTATATTTGATTCAAGAATTTGAAAGATTAAAATATAATGAAACATATCAAGAAAAAATAGAATGGTCTGTTAGAAGAAGCTTATCAAAAACAAATTATAGAATACATACTGATAGTATTAAAGTAGGAACTAAATTTTCTTTCTTTTAGGTATTAATAAATTTCTTTTTTTTAATTGACATGTGACAACCTGTCATATTATAATTAAATAGTTCATAATTAGAAGGTGATAATATGCCAAGTAAAACATTTTATAATTTATCTCAGGAAAAGCAACAAAAGATAATAGATGCATCAAAAAAAGAGTTTTCAAATAATCTTTATCAAGATGTATCACTTAATCAAATAATTAAGAATTCAAATATATCTAGGGGTAGCTTTTATATGTATTTTACTGATAAAGAAGATTTATACTTTTATCTTTTAAATGAGTATAAAGCTAACTTCGAAAAAGTTATTATAAAAACATTAAATGATAATAATGGAGAGATATTTTCTACATTTGAAAACTTATTTACATTACTTAGCAATAATATAATAAAAAATAATAATTCAAATTTTATAAAGAAAGTATTTCTAAATATGAATTACTTAATTGCTAATGAACTTCTTAGAAAAAAGCCTAATAAAATGTTGAAGGAATATCTTTTAAAATATATAAATAAAGATTACCTCGTTATTAAAAATGAGTGTGACATATTAAATCTTTTACATATAATAATAATGCTTTTTATGGATAGTTTAACTAAATTAGTAAATGAAATAGAAGACTTAAATATAATTAAAAAGTATTATAATGAACAATTAAATTTATTAAAAAGTGCATTTTATGAAGAAGGAGGAAAATAATGAAAGAGATTTTAAAAATGCCTTGAATCAAGCGCATATATTGCTTGAATAC
>SAMEA3663084__coassemble_1224_pt1 | contig 8335 bp, 9 predicted proteins | sample SAMEA3663084__metabat2_high_PE_020 | metagenome-assembled genome bin SAMEA3663084 (sample SAMEA3663084) | pig gut metagenome | biome: pig gut; feature: pig-associated habitat; material: faeces | place: France | collected 2012
AAGCTATTAACACTGGTATTGGCTATAAAGAATTATATAAATATTTTGATAAAGAAATAAGTTTAGATGAAGCTATCTCACTAATAAAAAAGAATTCTAGACACTACGCTAAAAGACAATATACTTTCTTTAATAATCAAATGAATATAAAATGGTTTAATACAAATTATGAAGATTTTTCACTAACTGTAGAAGAAGTTTATAATTATATAAAAGGAGAATAGTATGCAAAGATATTTTGTTAATGAATCAAATAAAAATCTTGATATATTTACATTAAATGAAGAAGATAGTTACCACATAGTTAAAGTAATGAGATATAAAGTTGGTGAAGAAATTGAAATTGTATATGAAAAAGACGTATTTGTATGTGAAATATTAGAACTTGGCAAAAATGTTAAATGCATAATAAGAAAAACAAACCATCAAATAGAAAATGATATTCCTAATATAACAATTGCTCAAAGCTTAGTTAAAGAACAAAAAATGGATTACATACTTCAAAAATCTACAGAACTAGGAGTAGATAAAATTATTCCAATATCAGCATCTAGAAGTGTTATTAAAGTAAATGACAAATCAGATAAAAAAATAGATAGATGGAGAAAAATTGTAAAGGAAGCAAGTGAACAAAGTAAAAGAAATAAAGTTCCAACTATTACTGATATAAAGAAAATAACAGAACTTGCTAGTTGTTGTTACGACTACAAAATTTTATGTAGTGTAAACGAGGTGTCAATGTCGTTAAAAAAGGTCTTACAAAATGTTAGCAAGAGTGATACAATATTATTTGTAATAGGACCAGAGGGTGGTTTCTCTAATGAAGAAGAAAATATCCTAATTAACAATGGATTTATAAGTACTTCTTTAGGTAGTAGAGTCTTAAGAACTGAGACTGCTTCTACATTTGTTCTTAGCATAGTTAATTACATATTTATGAGGTGAGTAAAATGGACATAGTTCTTAGATTTATAAAAGAAAACAATTCTTTAATAATGGCAGCTTTATTTTTAGTTATTATAATACTAACTATTTTAGTAATAATTACCGATATTATAAATAAAAAGAAAAATAAACTAGCTGCACAAAATCTACTTAATAATGGAGATTCTAATATGTTAGATGCATTAAAAGAAGAGATAAAAGAAGAACCTCCACTTGATTATACTAGTGATTTATCAGAATATAGTGATGTATTAATGGTAGATGGAGAAGATACTAAAAAAGAAGAAGAACATAAAGATGAAATTAAATATGTAGAAGAAGATGAAGAACTAGAAAAAACAAAAGCTCAAATAGAACTTAAGAATCTAAAAGAAGAATTATTAAAAGCCGAACTATTAGAAAAAGAAAAAGAAGAAGCAAAGAAAGTCTTGGAAGAGAATGCTCCTACTAAAGATGAAATAATTGATGAATTTGAATCTAGTCAAGAAGAAAATGCAATTATAAGTTTAGATGAATTTAATAAAATAAGCGATAGAGTATATGATGAGAATGAAGAAGTTCAATATAAAGATGAAGGAAATGAACCTATTTCTATACAAGAATTAGAAGCTTTATATAATACAAAGGAAATCAAAACTCTAGATGATGAATTTCTTGATATAACAGTAAAGGAAGAAAAACCAGATGTAGAAGTTAGTGATATAAAAGTAGATATTAAAGAACCAATATTAAAGCCAGCTACTAATATTGTAAAAACAGAAAATATTGAAAAACCTACTACTAAATTTAAAAATAGTCCTATAATATCACCAGTATTTGGACTAGACTCTAATGATAACGTTAGTAATATAGAAGTAGAAAATACCGCAAACTTAGATAAATTAAGTGAAGAAATTAAAAAAACTACAGAAGTTTTAAATACATTAAAAGAACTTAGAAAAAACTTACAATAAGAGATAATCTCTTATTTTTTTGAGAGTGGGGGGAAGTATATGAAATTTGGTATATATACACTAGGATGTAAAGTAAATACATATGAAAGTGAATATGTAAAAAACTTGCTTTTAAATCACGATTTTGTTGAATCTGATTTTAATGATATTTGTGATATCTATATAATAAATACTTGTACTGTTACTAATACAAGTGATATAAAAAGTAGAAAGATAATTAGACAAGCTAGAAGAAGAAATAAAGATGCATGTATTATCGCAATGGGTTGCTTTATCCAAGCTGATGATAATAACATTATAGATGACATTGATATTGCGATTGGTAATAATGATAAAAGTAGAATCGTAGAACTTATTAACGAATTCTTTAAAGATAAGAAAAAAATCATTAATAAACGTAGAGACTTTGATGATAACTTTGAAGACATGTTTATAGAAAAATATGAAAATAGAACAAGAGCATTTATAAAGATACAAGATGGATGCGAAAACTTTTGTAGTTACTGTATCATACCTTTTGTTAGAGGTAAATGTAGATCAAAAGATTTTAATACTGTTTTAGAAGAAATACGCAAGGTCGTTGAAAATGGATTTAAAGAGGTAGTTTTAACAGGAATTCACACTGGAAACTATGGAGTTGATATAAATACTAACTTTGCTAGTTTGCTTAGAAAAATAGTCAAAATTGATGGATTACAAAGGCTTAGAATCTCATCAATAGAAATAAATGAATTAACTGATGAAGTATTAGATATAATTAAAAATAGCCCTGTTGTAGTAAATCATTTACATATTCCAATACAAGCCGCTAGTGATAATGTATTAAAAGCAATGAATAGGAAATATGATCTTAAAACATACATGAATAGAATTAAAACTATTAAAACAATAAAAGAAGATATGAGTATCAGTACTGATATAATAGTAGGACATCCTTATGAGACCGATGAAGACTTTAAAACATCTCTTGATGCGATTAGAGAAATTGGTTTTTCTAAACTACATGTATTTCCATATTCAAAAAGAAATGGTACAAAGTCAGCTTTAATGCCACAAGTAGATGAAATAACTAAAAAACGTCGTGCAAGAATTTTACTTGATTTATCTCGTGAAGAAGAAATAAAATACATGAATAAATTTATTGGTAAAAATCTAGAAGTACTTATAGAAACAAATAATGGAGAATATTCACTTGGTCATACCACAAATTACTTACATGTTAAAATTTATTCTGACAAACACAAAAGTGAAGACTTGGTTAATGTTAAATTAACTAAAGTGGAATATCCATTCATAATTGGAGAATGTAATTAGGCCTGTTTTAAGGCCTTTTTTATATGCTTATAATGAAGAATTGTAACTATTAATATATTTGAACAGATAGATATTAAAAAACCATATATACCCCAAAAGAAACAGCATGAGAAGATGATTATACTTTTAATAATTATTGATACTAAATTATCAAGCATAATATACTTTGATAAATTAATTGATTGTAATACCGATGCAAGTGGTGCTTGAACATAATAAATTAAGAAGAATGGGGCAATCACTCTTAAATATGTAACACCATAGCTAGTGTTGTAAATTAATTTTAAAAAGAATTCTGGAAATATAAATAATATTATAGTAACAGGTACTCCTATTAAAAGCGAATAGAAAACAGCTTGTTTTAACTTCTTTTTAACATAATCAATTTGCTTATCATAATAAGCTTTAGTAACAACAGGAAGTAGGGCACTACTAATCGCATTACTAAAGAATCCAGGTAAAAGAAGAAGAGGCATTACATATCCTTCTACTATTCCATAATCATTAATTAATATATTACTACCAATCCCACTAATAACCCCCGCAGTAGTAATTAATATTGGTTCAAAAAAGTATCCAATAGAGCCAACTAACCTTGCCATAGTAGTAGGAAGAGCTATTCTTAAAACCTCTTTTACATTATATACATTTGGTCTAATATCACTACTAGTAATTTTAGCATTTCTAGGAAAGAATAAAAGAAGTATTAATGAAGAAGATAACTCACTTATAATATTAACACCTACAAGTAAAGATACCGCAAATACTAAACTTTTTTCTAAAGCACGAGGAACTAATAAAATTATTAAAATAAGCCTTACTATTTGTTCAAATACATTTGATATAACATGAGGTAACATTTTTTGTTTACCAAAAAAATACCCTCTTAATATACTTGATAAACTATCAAAAGGTAAGACAAGTGCAATTGCTAGTATAGGATAATAACTTCTAGTATCTTTTAATAACTTAGTTGAAAGAGTAGGGGCTATAATAAAAATTACTAATATAAGTAATATATTTAGCATTAAAGAAAAAGGTATTATAGAAAATATAATATTTTTATTATTATGATTATCTTCAGCAATTAATTTACTTATAGCGATTGGAAATCCAAGTTGAGATAAAGTCATAAATAAAGAAAAAGTAGGAAATATAAGCATATATAAACTTATGCCTTCACTTCCTACTATTCTAGTCATTATTATCTTAATAAAGATACCAAATACTTTAGTTAATGCTCCACCTATAATAAGTATAATTGTTGATATTAAAAATTTCTCTTTTTTCATATTTTCCCTTTACATAAAAAAATATGATATAAAAAAGAAATTAAGAACAAAAGACAAAATAAAATTTGTCACTAATTATTACTTAGATAGATTATAAATTATATTATTGCATAAATTGCATAATTATTGCTGCAATTGAAGAACCTACCATTGCTAGTAAAAGTATTATTGTTATAATTTTAATAACTGTTTTATTCATCTTTAACACCTCAAATATAATTATAATAAATTTATCGATATTTGTAAAATAAATTTATAAATAACTTTATTACTTACTTAATAGTATTAACTGGGTGAAGAAATAATGAATAATAAACTATATGCAGCAAAAAACTCTATAATTAAGCAGAAAAAACTTTATAGAATTATAATTACACTAATGCTTTTTGGAATAATATCTGGAATACTATTTATATTTTTTATAAGTAAAGAAAGTAAAACTAAAGCCCTAGTAAGTATTAAAAACTTTTTTGATTTAATGAATACATCAACAGGTATTAATTATGGTAAATCACTTTTAAATACATTAGTTAATAATATTGGTTATGTACTATTAATTTGGTTACTTGGAATATCAATAATAGGATTACCAATTACTATCGTACTAGCTTTTATGAAAAGTTTTATAGTAGGATTTTCAATTTCATCTATTATTTCATGCTATAAGGCAAAAGGTATATTAGGAGCATTTTTATATGTATTTCCTCATCAAATTATAATACTTTTTATATATTTGCTATTATCTTTTTATTCTATATCTTTTTCCATTAAATTATTCAAATCACTTTTTTTAAAACAAACTATTAATTTTAGAGTAGTAATGCAAAAATATATAAAAATACTATTAATATCTTTAATAAGTATTATTATTGTATCTTTATATGAGGTATTTATTTCTACTTATTTTATTAAACTTTTTACAATGTTATTAAAATAGTGTATAATTGTTGTTGGTGAAGTTTATGAGTAAAAAAGTTGTAATAGGAATGAGTGGAGGAGTAGATAGTAGTGTTGCGGCTATTCTACTTAAGAATGCAGGATATGAAGTAATCGGACTATTTATGAGAAATTGGGATAGTTCTATTAATAATGACTTCTTAGGTAATCCTAATTTAAATAATAATATCTGTCCTCAGGAACAAGATTATAATGATGCAATTGAGGTATGTAAAAAAATTAGTATACCGCTTCATAGAATAGATTTTGTTAAAGAATACTGGGATAATGTATTTACATATTTTTTAGATGAATTAAAAAAAGGTAGAACACCTAATCCTGATATTATGTGTAATAAATATATAAAGTTTGATGCTTTCGCAAAAGAAGCCAAAAGACTTGGTGCTGATTACATCGCAACTGGACATTATGCAAAAATAAAAGATGGTAAACTTTATAAAAGCTTTGATACTAATAAAGATCAAACATATTTCTTATCACAACTATCAGAGGGACAATTAAAAAACGTTTTATTTCCACTTGGTGATATAGATAAAACTGAAGTAAGAAAAATCGCAAAGGAATATGATTTAATTACTGCATCTAAAAAAGATTCTACTGGAATTTGTTTTATTGGTGAAAGAAACTTCAAAGAATTTTTAAAAAATTACTTACCAAGTATTCCAGGTGACATTATTAATATTGATACAAATAAAAAAGTTGGAGAACATATTGGACTTATGTATTATACAATTGGTCAAAGACGTGGACTTGATATTGGGGGTAACGATGAAAGATTGTTTGTAGTTGGAAAAGACCTAGATAAAAACATCTTGTATGTAGCACTAGGAGAAGATAATGAGTATTTATATTCAGACAGTTGTATAGTAGATAATCTTAACTTTAATTGTTCACTAAGGCCAACTAAATGTAGTGCAAAATTCAGATATAGAGCTATTGATTATCCAGTAGAAATAGAATACCTAAACGATAAAGAGGTATTAGTCAAATACGATAGGATTAAGTCTGTAACACCAGGGCAAGCATGCGTGTTTTATCTAGACAACCAATGTATAGGTGGCGGAGTTATTAAAGAAGTTAGAAAAGATAATAAAAAATTATGGTATTTGTTATAATAAGCTTTAATTATAACAAATACTTTTTCTTTTTAATATAGATAAGTAAAATAAAAAGTGTAAATTTACACTTGTTTTTTGTAAATAAAAGTGTTAAACTTGTTATAGAATGAAGGGTAGGGAAACACTTATGGATAAATTGAATGAATTATTAAGTGATTTAGGAATATCTAAGGTTAGGTTGGCAAAATATTTAGGAGTTTCAAGGCAAATGTTATATAACTATTTGGCATTAAAAGATTTAAATGAATGGCCAAATGAAAAAGCTACTAAGCTGTTTAGTTTACTAGATGTCGCAAATGAAAAAGAATTTAGTAAAATTAAAATAGATGGTAACTATATAATGGATGTAGAAACCAGACTAAATGAAGGTGTAAAAGATGCTAGTGAACGTGAAGTTTTGACAGATTTAAAGGGATTTAATAAGAAAGAACAAGAATTACTTACAGATATCATTAACCTTTTAAAAGAAAAGCTTCAGGAAGATAATACGAAAGATACATATAATGCATTTGTATATCTATATCATTATTTACAATCTATGGGTTCTTCTAAAGAATTAAAATATATTCTAGCATATATATCTAAATCAATGGGATTTACAAACGCAAATGAATTCTTATTTAATCCAGATCAACAATTTATATTTGAAAGTATAATGTTCTCTGGAATGTCAATTTATCATAATGGAACTGCATCAAAGGTTAAGCTTGCTGAATCACATAAAAGATTTGAACAAGATATTGAACATAAGAATGAAGAAAAATTAAGCCGTACTCAAGAATTAAATACTGCAAAAGTTCAAGCATTAAGAGAATTAGGATATAATGCAATCAACGAATCAAATGCAAAAGAAGTATTAGAAAAAATTGCTGAAATACAATCAAGAAAAGTATAAAATTAATTAATATAATAGAGTAGAGTAGTAGTAGAGATACCACTACTTTTTATTTAGGAGAAAATATGCAAATAATAGAAAATATAATAAGAAAAATATTAATATTCTTCGGAATCATTAAAGAGGAAAAAGACTTACTAAAAGAAAAAAACATTTACAAGAAAAAGAATATAATGACAGACTATGAATATAAATTTTATTTAATTTTAAAAGAATTATATATATTTTATCATATGATGAAATATCAATAAAGTTATTCCACAAGTTAATCTATCTACAATAGTAGAAAAAGTAAACAATAAAAAGTATTACACTGAATTATTTAGAAATATAGACTTTGTAATATTTAATAAGGATTTAACAGATGTATTACTATTAATCGAAGTTAACGATGCAACTCATAATACTAAAAAAAGAAAATCAAGGGATATTAAAGTAAAATCTATATGTGCTAATGCCGGACTTAATTTAATAACTTTTTATACTAAATATGCAAATGAGAAGTCATATGTATTAAATAGAGTTCTTGCAAGTATTACAACTAATAAAATAGAAACATCATAATTCATGTAAGATATTATATAAAAAACACCTTCATTCTATTAAAATCAAGTCACCTTTCAACTTCCGATAATTGATATTATGTTGCCTTTTATATTTTTTTAATTGATTTATTCTGTATTTCTACTTAGTTATACCATACCTATTATTAAGATTCATTATTTAACTACACTAATTACTACTATAGTAATACACTCTGCAATATAATAAAAAGATAAGATACATCTTAGTTATAAATAAATTACAAATCAATTTAGATTATATATTTTAATAATATTTATTTTATATATAACAACTAAT
>SAMEA3663084__coassemble_1462_pt1 | contig 7486 bp, 7 predicted proteins | sample SAMEA3663084__metabat2_high_PE_020 | metagenome-assembled genome bin SAMEA3663084 (sample SAMEA3663084) | pig gut metagenome | biome: pig gut; feature: pig-associated habitat; material: faeces | place: France | collected 2012
AATAATTTTTTATATTTAAAATTTTTTTCTATCTTTATTTGTTTTTCTAAATCAACTACATATTGTGGATACATACCAAGCATCACTTTTTTTGTTTTAAGCTCTTTAGTTAAATCTTTATTAAATTTTAAAACTGGACGAATAGATTTGCAAGAGTCAAGTACTGAATCTTCTCTTAGAACTGAGGAGGCTGTTCCATCTAAATAAATTACACTTCCATCTATAAAATCTTTAGTATAATATGTTCCTGCTCTACCAGCAAATGTTAAATCGTTTGAAACATTAAATATAGTTTCAATACTACCACCCATTAATAATGATATATCAGTTATAGGCATTTCCTTGATGCAATTATCTAATTCATTTATACTTAATAATGTTATTTCAAAATCCATAATATTTCTCCTAATATTAATGTTTTTTATATATCTATATTTAAAACTTTTTTTGAATTTTTGTCAAACTTCTAGGGATTTTTTCCTTTATTGTTGATAAAATCTTTTTTTAATAGTAAAATAATACATATGGTGATTGTATGAAAAGACTTGCGATTTTTTTAATAAAACTTTATCAAAAAATGCCTTTTTCTAGTCACTTTAAATGTAAATATATTCCTACATGTTCTAATTATTCTATAGAAGCCATAAATAGATATGGTTTTATAAAGGGAAGTTATTTATCAATAAAAAGAATATTAAGGTGTAATCCACTCTCTAAGGGAGGATTTGATCCGGTGTGTTGCGAAGGAGAAAAAAATGAAAAGAAAGAAAAGTATATTTAAATTATTAGCTATTATATTATTGCTTGGTGTTATAACAACAGGATGTTTTAAAAGAGATGATATGGAGGATATAAGTATTATAACTACTGTATATCCACTTGAATATGTAGTAAATCAATTATATGGAAATAACTCAGTAGTAAATTCAATATATCCAGATGGTGTTGATATAGATGAATATAAGATTACATCAAAAGAATACAAAGATTTTAGTAAAAAAGATCTATTTGTATATAATGGATTAAGTTCTGATAAAGATATCGCATTAAAATTAGTAAATAAAAATAAAAACATAATGATAATGGATGCTAACTTTGGTATGGAAATTCAATATGGTATAGAAGAGTTATGGTTAAATCCATCTAACCTACTTATGATAAGTCAAAATATTAAAAATAGTCTTGATGAATTAATAGATAGTAAGTATATCAAAGAAGAAATAGAAGAAGCATATGTAAATTTAAAAGTTGAGTTATCTGAATTAGATGCTGATATAAAGATGTTAAGTGAGAATGCTTCAAATAAAACTTTGGTTGTTGCATCTCCTTCATTACAGTATTTAACAAAATATGGATTTGATGTAATATTAATAGATGATAAATCTGAAAATGAAAGAAATGTTGATAAGGCTTATAATTCCCTAAAAGATGGATCTGATAAGATATTTATATTAAGTGGTGATAAAGAACCTGAATCATTAAAAAAATTAAAAAATGAAACTGATGCAGAAGTAATAACAATTAATAAACTAGATAATATATCTGATGAAGATAGAGATAATAAGAAAACATATACTTCATTAATGAAAGATAATATTGAACTATTAAGAAGAGGAACTGAATAATGAGTGCTAATGGAGATAAGGGATCTGACAGAATTGTATCCCTTTCTTTTGGAAAAAGTATATAGAATAAAATAGTCTCTTTAGATGATGAGAAAAAAGAGAAAAGAAAAAGTAGAATAACATATGTACAAACAGTTGAAGATGCAAAGTCATTAGAAAATCAAACTACCCCACTACATCCAGCAATTAAAGAAGATGTAGAAAAGGAAAAAGAAAAAGATAAAGGTATTACTCCTCCTAAGGTGAAGGAAAATAATCCTACTGTTTCTAAAACAAAAATTTCTAATGATGCTAGTTCTTCAGAACATGTAGATGAAGAAACCGTAAAAGAAACAGAAGAAGTTACTATTCTTCCACCTCCTCCTATAAAGATAGAAACGCCTATTGTTGATGAGGTTAAACAAGATGATAAGCTACTTGAACTTGCGATAATAAAAGAATTAACTCGGGTAATAAAAGAGGATTTAGCTGAATTAGAAAAACTTGAGTATGAAATGATGGTTATTCATGATAAAGAGGAAAAAGAATACGATACAAAAGAGGTAGAAAAATTAAGAGAAGAATTACTTGATTTAATAAGAAAGTTTGAAAAAATAAAAGAAAAATACGATACAAAAGATCATGATAATATTAATTTAAGAGATTTTATTAACGATAATGATTTATATAGAATTGTAAGAGAATATACTGAAAATGTTAAAGATAATGTTTTATATGATGATATACAAAAAATAGAAGAATATATATCAGTAATAGATAAAATTGCGATGGGAGAAAAGGAATCTGAATCTTTACAAAATGAGCTAGATGATAAATTGGATAAGTTTAACATTAGAGATGATGAATTTGATTTAATGGTTAATAGCTTTGATAATATAGATGATATAAATAAAAGAATTGATGCTTTTACAAAGAGTCAAGATGCAATAATATATGATTTAGAAGAAAAAATAAAATCTAACGGAGATATAACTACTAATATTGAAACATATACAGAATTTGTAACACATACTGAAAACCTTATTGCCGCAGCATTACTTTTTAATGCCAGTAAAAAAGTACCTCCTACTCCTGCAGGTATGATTGTAAAATCAGGAATGATTATTCAAGCTGTTGATTTAGCTGCCAATTTTATTGAAAGAAGAGATAAAACACGCCAAACTACTAGAGTTAGATATGATGACTTTAGTAAAGATATTAATAATGCTATATATGAAGTAGATACAGCTTCATTTAAAATTGATGATGCATTTGGTAAAATTTCTGACTTGAGAAATGATTTTATGAATCAATGCGGTGAGTATCAAAGAGATATTAAAGAATTTGATAATTTTATAAAGATGCTTGATGATGCTGAAGTGCAACTAAAAGTTAATAAAAAAATGCTTACTGATTACTCATATTCATTTAAGCAAACACTAGATAAAAATAATGCTAAAGTTAAAAGATTAGAAGAAATTAGAAATAATGACTAATCTTTTTTCTTTTTTTCACACAAAGAACACATTAATATGTATAATATTATTTGGAGGTAGATATGAAAATACTAGTTGTTGATGATGAAAAATTAATAAGAGATGTTATAAAAGAATATCTTTTAAAAGAAAATTTTGAAGTACTTGAAGCTGAAAATGGTGAAGAAGCAATAGATATGTGCAATAAACATGCAGTTGATTTAATGATATTAGATATAATGATGCCTAAGATGGACGGTTATACTGCATATAAAACTATTAAAGGACAAAGAAGAATTCCTACAATAATATTGTCTGCACGTAGCGAAGAATATGATAAACTCTTAGGATTTGATTTAGGTGTTGATGATTTTATTGCGAAACCATTTTCACCTAAAGAATTAGTCGCGCGTGTTAAGGCAGTAACCAGAAGAAATAATGATGATTTAACTGAAGACTTTGTATATGAAGGATTAAAGGTTAACTTTATGGGAAGAGTTATTACTATAGATGATGAGGAAATTAGAGTTACACCAAAAGAATTTGACCTACTCGCCTACTTTATTAAAAATAAAAACATCGCAATTTCAAGGGAGACACTTCTTAATAAAATATGGGGATACGACTTCTTTGGAGATGATAGAACTGTAGATACTCATATTAAGATGCTTAGAAATAGTCTTGGAAAGTATAGAGACTTAATTATTACTGTAAGAGGGGTTGGATACAAATTTGAAGCAAAATAAATTTAAGAATATTTCTCTTAAAAATACGATATGGGTATATCTTACAGGATTCTCTATACTGATACTTTTCTTCCTATTCCTATTTCAGATATTGTTTCTTGATAAATACTATGAATGGTCTAAAACACGTGAAATTAAACTTGCCTCTTTAAAAATAAAAGAAAAATATTCAAGAGGTAAAGATATGAGTGATGTACTAAACGACCTACTCTTTAATAAAGGAATATGTATAAATATATTAGATAATGGCACATTAATAACTTATAACAATAATATGAATAAAAGTTGTGTACCTACTAATGATGTTGAGGTATATAAAAATGAACTAGAAAAAAACAATAATAAAGACATTATATTTGAGTCTACTAGTAAAAAATATGAAATTAAAAGTATGGTTTATGCTTTCGCTGTTGATAGTGATACATATTACTTTTTAACTACATCAATAAATCCAATAGATTCTACTGTTACTATTCTAAAAAATCAGTTTTTAACTGTTTCAATAGTAATATTATTACTTTCATTTGTAGTTGGATTCTTTATTTCTCAAAAACTTTCTAAGCCTATTACAACACTTAGTAAATCTGCTAAAAAAGTAGCTAAAGGAGATTATAAAGAAGAGTTTAAGAGTGATAGTAATATTAGTGAAATACAGGAATTAACAACTTCATTAAATTATGCAAAAGATGAACTTTCTAAAACCAATGAATTAAGAAGAGAATTACTTGCTAATGTATCACATGATTTAAAAACACCTCTTACAATGATTAAGGCATATGCAGAAATGGTAAGAGATATAACTTATAAAGATGATGAAAAACGCGAAGAAAATCTTAATGTAATAACCAGTGAAGTTGATAGATTAAATCTATTAGTAAGCGATATATTAGATTTATCTAAAATGCAAGCAAATATATATGAATTAAATGAAGAAGACTTTGATTTAGTAAAATTAACTCAAATAATAATAGATAGATATGAGATATTTTCTTTAACTGAAAAATATAAATTTGTATTTGAATGTAACAAGGAAAAAATTATGATTCATGCTGATAAACAAAAGATGGAACAAGTTTTATATAATCTTATAAGTAATGCAGTAAATTATACTGGTGATGATAAAGTAGTTAAAATTAAGATTAATGATAACGAAGATGGTTCATGTAGGGTTGAAGTAATAGATACTGGAAAAGGTATTAAAAAAGAAGAAATAGATTTAATTTGGGATAAGTATTATAAAAGTAATAAAAAGCATAAACGTAATATGCTTGGTACTGGATTAGGACTTTCAATTGTAAAAAATATATTTGAATTACATAATTATAAATATGGAGTCACTTCGAAAAAAGATAAGGGTTCTACTTTCTATTTTGAAATACCAAAAGAAAAAAAGTGTAAAGATGTTTAAATCTTATACACTTTTTTCTTTATATAAATTTATTATTTTACTACATATGGACTATCTTTTGTTCCATCGCCGCTTATTATTTCTACATCAGATGAGAGATTAATTACAGGACGTACGCCAAGTGAATAATTAGAATAATATTGCAAGGTATAACTAGCATCATTAGCTGCAAGGTGGGCACCATATGTATCGCTAGCAGAAATAAAAGCAACTGGTGTCATTGTCCAATAAAAAGTATTATCATTTAAGTAATAATTGTTATTGATAGTGGAAAATACTCCCCCTCCATATGCAAGTTCATCTAGAGTTAATAATCCAATTGGTGCCGTCAATAACTTATTACCATGTTGACTTGTAGTTATTGTAAACAAATCGTTTGTTTGTGGACATTTGAATTGTGGCTTATGCGTTTCGCTTCCCCTATTGACGCCACCATAATATGTCCATTCAGTTCCATATCCTTCTCCATTATCATACAGGCTTCTATCATTACAGAATCCTGCAGAAGTAGACATATACGAAGTGTAACTACCTAAATTTGTATTATACCAATTATCTAGGTAGTTCTTTATCGTGCTGTTATTTGTATTTTTATGGGTTCCTTCATATGTTGATGCTCCTAATGTTCCATACATATAACCTACATATGCATTATCATTTAAGTTATTGTTATACTTACTACTTCCTACTGGATCTTCAGTAACAAGCCTTACGCTTCCATCTTCGTTTATTCTTACAATTCTCCATACGATACTTTCTGCAACGTTTGATGTAAATGTCGCTTTATTTGCTGTAATAGTACCACCCTTGCTTGAACATGTCGTTTCTGTATTTTCATCAATACCAACAACATATCCATAATTTTCGTACTTAAAATTTGTGCATATATTTGTAGATAAGCATTGTGCTTCTGTTGGATTATATTCAAGCGTTTTGTTTGCTGAATCGTAATATGCCACGCTTTTTCCATTATATTTACATGTATTTTTAGTCTGAGTTGCAAACTTAACATAATTGTTATTAACATCACCTCTAAAGTAATATGTTGTTTTATTTTCTTCAGTATTCGTACTTGTATAATATAATCCTTTTCCATTTGTATCACTACTTATTTGTGAGAAATCAATTGATGAATCTGACTGTGCTGTATTGTCTGCTAGAATCCTTTCTGCTAGAGTTCCAATGGATTGTGCAGGTGGTGTGTATTCTCCTCCATTATACTGAATATAAATTAATTGTATTTCGTATTTTGACTCTTTTACTTCTGGTAGTGTTTCTGCTTCTTCTGGAATTTCTACTTTCATTGTAAAACTCATTTTTGAACCTGAAGTTAATACTTCTGTTCCTATTAAGCTATTACTAAATTTAAGATTTTTATCTTTATTTGTTTTTGTTTGAATTATATCTTTTAATACTGCATCTATATTACCTTGATTCTCTACTGTTACTTCATATTCAATAGAATCTCCTGGCATCCATAAGTTTGCTTCAAATGATGCGGTAGTATCAGTAAAAGTATTTGATACATTCTCTGCTCTTCCTGTTTTATTAGCTTCTAATAACTTCATATTAGTTATTTTTACACTCCAATTACCTTGCATATTAGCTGTACCACTTATATTTAAGGTTTGTGATAGTATTGCATAACCAATTCCCATAAATACAAGTAAACAACATAAAGCTCCAATTATAATATTTCTTTTCTTTCTATCTTTCATTTTACACCTCTCTTATTTTATTCTATACTCATTATACATCCCCACCCAACGGTTTTTCAATGCAGAATGTTTGTTCGACAGTGATAGGTAAAGTAAAGCATTAAAGAAAAGAGTGAAATTTCACTCTATGTTATAACTTATACGCTTTTTCTTTTACCTTAGAATTATTTTGCATTGAATCTTTAACGCATTCTGATAATATGAAGTATCTAAGTGCTGTATTTCTGTTTTTTAATAATTCTTTTCTAGATACTATATCTCCTTTTGTTAATGAGGTTTGATTTGTAAAATCAAGTGGTTCTTCCCCTACTAAATTATAATAATGAATGCCATCTTCATCAATACTTTTAATTATTTCTCCGCCTAAAAAATCATTTACAACAAGTGAAGTAACTTCATCTTGACCAACACTTGGATTACTACTATCCCAACTAACAAATGGATAACAAGTATCTCTATTCCAAGAGTCTTCTAATGCAAATTTTAATAGATCTAAATTCATATACTACCTCCACCATAAACTATTATTATTCTT
>SAMEA3663084__coassemble_1588_pt1 | contig 7164 bp, 6 predicted proteins | sample SAMEA3663084__metabat2_high_PE_020 | metagenome-assembled genome bin SAMEA3663084 (sample SAMEA3663084) | pig gut metagenome | biome: pig gut; feature: pig-associated habitat; material: faeces | place: France | collected 2012
ATCAAATTTTATATTTTTAGCAATTATTTTATTTTTTCTAAAAGTAATCTGAACAGATTGTATTTTCATCGTTTTTAGAAGGGAAAGTTTTCCACATCTTAATTTCTTTTTGTTTTTTGCTCGGTTTTCATTATCAACAACGAACGCAATAATATCAGCCTTAGGATACTTATTGTAAGCCCTAGATATTGTTTCTTCATAATTATCAATATAATACATATCATCATCCGCAAGAACGCATATATCAGAAGTAGAATGCCTAATGGCTAAATTTCTGCTTTTACTCAACCCCTTATCCCTGTAGGAAATGAATTTTTGGCCGCTTGTATTATCATCATTTTCAACATTTGTTTTTCTGGTAATCTGATTAATAATAGTATATTTATTTAAATTCATTTTGCGCACAAGTGCAGTTTTAGAAGATTGATTCATTGTTGAAACAAGGACTTCTATTTCCATCTTATCACTCCTATAGCATTATTTTTGAAATAACTCTCGTAGCATAATAATTATTAATGGCTATATATTTGAGAAAAAATATTTTTAAAGGACTAATATCATTTTTTATATATTTATTATACCTTTTGGAAAACAAATTATTATTCATAATTATTTCCTTATATTTTTCGTAGATATCTTTTCGCCCATTAAAAGCCCCCACAACCATTAGAATACACGAGTAATACAAATATGTATATGTAAATAATTCTATCCATTTGCTGTCATACTCATGTTTTTTAACATATTCAAGCTTTGCAATTTGATGTTGAACAACAGTTATAAACCATTGTATTTTCATAAAATTACTAGATAAAGAACTGTGGCCAACCCTATAATTATATAAACACTCATCAATTGTCTCAACTTTATTTGCATTAATTAAAAGCAAAGCATAGGTACTCTCACCAATGTTTTCTAACAATTCTACTACTTTCAACTTATCAATTAATGTTTTCTTTACAATTTTGTTCCATAAAACAGTATTCTGCTGTATAAAAGTATAATCAATTTTCCCTTTATATTTTTTAAACCACTTTTGCTTATTTGTTCTATTGTTTGGATAAAAATTATAATTGCAAATAACTATATCCAAATTATTAAGATGCGCTAAATTATACATTCGTTGATACATGTTTTTTTCTATGAAATCATCGCTATCAACCCATGCTACATATTCACCGGTTGCAGTCTTAAGGCCATTTACTCTTGCTGCTATAACACCCGAATTTTTTTGTTCTATTACTTTGATATTATTATATTTTTTTTGGTATTCTTTCAAAATATTTAGTGAATCATCTGTAGAACCATCATTTACACATATTATTTCTATTTCTTTTAACTCTTGATTTACAATTGAATCAATACATTGGTTAAGAAATTTTTCGGCATTATATACAGGAACAATAACAGATATTTTAGGTTTTTTCATTTTCACAACCTCCTTTTAACTGCATTAAAACAATACCATGTAAAGTTATATAAACTTCTTATTAAGCTCAAATGTTCAACATTTCTATATAAGTTCCAAGTCCTTTTTAATGCCTTAATCTTATTAGCAGATAAACTTTCTGATGTCCTTCTGTAATAAGATAATATTTCATTATATCCATCTGCTTTCTCAATCACTTTCAAGATTTTCCACCAAGTCGCAGTATCTTGACCTCGTCTTACGTTTGGCATATATATATTTTCTTTTTTTAACATAGACATATCAAGCATAACCGTACTTGTCCATATAGTTGTGTTTTTTAATGCTTGTCTATAATTTATTTTAGAAGGTACAAATACTTTTTTGCCATTAGAAATACCGTCAGAATCTGCAAATTCATACCCCGTAAATGAAAAAGCAGATTTTCTCTCATTCATAAATTTAAGCTGTTTCTTTAATTTGTTTTTATCCCATAAATCATCTGCATCTAAAAAGCAAATATGTCTGCCAGTTGCATATTTTATACCATTATTCCTTGTTATGGCTGCCCCACTATTTTTTTTGTTTTCTAACAGTGTTATTCTTTTATCTGCTTTTTGTGCTTTTTTAATTATTGATACCGAATCGTCTTTTGAACAATCATTTACAAAAATTGCCTCCCAATTATCGTAGGTTTGATCTTGTATTGTTTTAATTGTATCATTTAAAAAAAGAGAAGCATTATAAACAGGGATAATAATACTTACTTTTTCGTTTTTCATCAAGCACCACTCCCTACTAATAATGAATCATCTAACTCTTCAGCTAAATTTAAGTTTGACATAGTATTAGCAGTTACCTCTTTTTTCTTTTTCATATCTTTATAGTTAAACTTATAATATTCTTTTTTCCTAGGATTATTTTGTTTATAAAGTGCTTTAATCTCATCATGTATTGCAGATTTACTATTACTAAATCCCTCTCGTTTTACTATACATTTAATAGTTTTTAAAATAATCATGACATCCATTTTAAATGAAACATGTTTAACATAATATATATCTATATTAATTCTTTCTTTAATACTAAGATTATTTCTACCACTACATTGTGCAAGACCAGTTATGCCAGGCAACACATCTAATCTTCTCATTTGATGCTTATTAAAATTTTCTGCATACTCTAAAATCCAAGGTCTAGGTCCGATAAAAGACATATCACCCTTGATTATATTTATAAGTTGTGGAAGTTCATCTAAAGATAATTTTCTAATAATTCTCCCAACTTTAGTTACTTGATCTTCCTCACTTGAATTATAAACATCATTACTTGCACTCATGCTTCTAAATTTATAAAGTTTAAATGGCACACCATTTTTACCACTTCTAATTTGTTTAAATATTACCGGTCCTTTTGAATCTAATTTAATCGCAACTGCTACTACCAAGAAAATAGGAGATAATAATATTAAAAGCACTACCGAAAACAAAACATCTAAAACTCTTTTAATATACTTTGAATACATCCTACTTACCTTCTTTCTTGCTAAGAGTAAACCCAAACAATAGGGCTACTACTGAAACAATTATTACTACTACCCATTTCCCTTTATATGAAGAATCAGCTTTAAATTCTTCTTTATCAATTTCTACTTTATCTGTTTTTAACACATTAACTTTTACTGTATATTCTTCTTTTGTATTTGAAGGCGATGTAACATTAATAGTTATCTTGCCATCTTTTAAATCACTTATTTTTTGACTTGATATTACAACCTTAGACTTTTCATCTTTTGGTACTGCAACTAAATCAAGTTCTTTAACATCTTCCTTAACATTAACTTCATATGTATATACATTATCTTTTAAATCTATATTAACTATCTTTGAAGTTATTCCTTTTAATAAATTACTCTCTTTTACACTAGTACTATTATTAGTGCTTGTCCCAATTGTAACTGTAAGTTCTACTGGATCTAATTTAGAAATATTACCAGATTTTGATGTTGCAGTTGCACTATTAAGTCTTATTGTTCCTTTATTTGCTTTTGCACTTTTTAAAATAGAAATCTCAATAGTTCCTAATTTAACTTGTCCTTTTTGTGCTTCACTAAATGTTAATGTATTTTTAGTTGTATTAGTTTTAAGTGTAATACCTTCTTCCGCTTTAAAAGTAGCTGGTACATCATAAGTAGTATATACAAGTGAAAAACTAACCTTAGTTGTTTCTTCTTTTAAATCAGCATACACATTAACTGTTGACTTTTCTCCTTTTGCTACTGTAAGCTCAGTATTATCAACACTAAGTGCACTAACTAAAGGCAGATTTATTAAAAAAACTACTAATAAGAATATTATCCTCTTAACTATCTTCATATTATCACCATATTAAGTATATAATAAATACAAGTTCATGGCAATAAAAAATGTCGAAATTAGTCACATTTAGTCGTTAAAAAATCACACTTAAATAAGCGCGATTCTTTCCTTAATTCTATCTGTACCTAATAATTTCATTATTTCATATAAATCTGGAGTTGTTGTTTTAGTAGTTAAAGCTACCCTAATAATCATACTAAAGTCAGCAATACTACCTTTATAATTATCGGGATTTAGCTTATACTCTTTCATATTAGCACAATATCCCATTTCTTCTGCTGCCTCTTTCATTTTATTAAACCAAGTATCCTTATCAAATGAAGCATCATAATATTTATCAAAATAAGTCTTTAATACATTTCTTACTTCTTCTATATCTATTCCATTGAATTCATAAGTCTTATCTTCTTTTATAAACAACTCATCATACATATACCAAATATAATTTTTTATATCAGAGTACGTCTCATAATCTTTCCTAGGCTTTTTTTGACATCTTTCTATATTAATTATATTCATATAATATTCTTTGTCTTTTTCAATTAACTCTTTTAGTTCTTCATCAAACTTATTTGCCCAATTAAGTGATCTTTCTAATAATTCCTCTTTAGTCATTTTAGATATTACATCACGTGATATATTATTTAATTTCTCTAAGTCAAATAATGCCCCCGAAGATGACATTTTCTTTGGAGAAAAAGTAAAATCTCTAAATGTTTTATCTGGATTATTAGTATGCCACTCTTCATAATTAGAATTAATTATAGTCATAAGTGCTTCAATTACTGCTTCTTCTGGATATCCTTTTTCTGTATAATAACTCATAGATGCTTCTGGGTCTTTTCTCTTACTTATTTTTCTTACAGAGTCTCCGTCTCTTTTAATTATTAATGGAGTATGAATATATTTAGGTGGCTTAAAACCAAAAGCCTTAAACATTTCAATATGTTTAGTAACACTAGGTAACCATTCTTCTCCTCTTACAACATGAGTAGTATGCATCAAATGATCATCTACAACATGAGCAAAATGATAAGTAGGAAGCATATTATCACTTTTCATTATTACATCATCTATATCATTCTCACTTAAACTTAATCTACCCTTTACTAAATCCTCAAATACTATTTTATTATCAAAATCTCCATTAGATCTAAATCTTATAACATATGGAGTATTTGCTTTTATCTTTTCTATTTGTTCTTCAACACTTAACTTTCTACATTTAGCATATGACCCATAATAACCAGTTCTTTTTTTTCTTTCTTCTTGTTTTTGCCTCATTTCATTTAATTCTTCTCTTGTACAAAAACAAGGATAAGCCCTACCAATTTCAATTAATCTTTTTATATAAGCATGGTATATTTCTTTCCTCTCACTTTGAATATATGGACCATATTCTCCAACTATTTTTCCTTCATATTCATACTCATCTGGTACTATCCCATATTGATTTAGAGTCTTCATTATAAGTTCTACTGCAGTATCAACTTCTCTTGCTTTATCTGTATCTTCATTTCTTAAGTAGAAAATACCATTAGAATTTTTAGCTAACACATAATCTATAAGTCCTTGAAAAAAACCACCTATATGTAAATACCCAGTTGGAGATGGCGCAAATCTTGTTACTTTCTCTCCTTCTTTTAAATTTCTTTCTGGATATAGTGCTTCATAATATTCAACATCATGCTCTAAATTTGGAAATATTAAATCAGCTAAATCTTTATTTGTCATTTTATTCACCTCAAAACTAGTTACATTATATAATATTTTTTAATCTTTTTAAACATTTTTTTACAATATTTACTCTTATTAATGTATAATAAACTCTAGAAATTGGTGAAATATTATGAATGAAGAAAATTTAATTAAATATTATAATAAATTTAATGAAGATAAACGTCTTACTAGAAGACATGGTATAGTTGAATATATTACCACAATGAAATATATTCATAAATATTTAAAAACAAAAAAGAATCCAAAAATAATTGATGTTGGAGCTGGCACTGGAAAATACTCTATTGCTTTACATAACGAAGGATATGATGTAACTGCAGTTGAACTAGTTAAACATAACTTAATGTATATTAAAAAAGCAAATCCTAATATAAAATCATATCAAGGAAATGCACTTAATATGAAAAGATTTAAAGATAAAACATTTGATATAGTGCTTTTATTTGGACCAATGTATCATTTAATAAGTGAAGAGGAAAAATTAAAAGCACTAAGTGAAGCAAAAAGGATATTAAAAGATGATGGAATTATTCTAATTAGTTACTATATGAATGAGTATTGTATTATAAAACATGGTTTTATTGATGGATATATAAAAAGTTCTATAAAAGAAGAATTAATAGATAAAGATTTTCATATAAAATCAAAAAGTGATGACTTATATTCAATGGTTAGATTAGAAGATATTAATAAATATAATAAATTATCAGGATTAAAAAGAAAAAAGATAGTCGCACAAGATGGACCATCTGATTATATAAGAAATGTTATAAATTCTCTATCAGAAGAAGAATTTAATTTATTTATTGAGTATCATCTTAAAACTTGTGAAAGAAAAGAACTCCTAGGGGCAAGTAGTCACATATTAGATATAGTAGAAAAGAAGAAAGTTAAAGATGCTTAACTTTTTTTAATTGTGGGGAATACTTTTGTATAAAGTTATCAATTTCAAAAGCAGGTATTTCATCTACATTGTTATCTATCCTATAGTTTATTAATTCATTTATAAATTGATAAACTACATCGATATTTTTAGTATTTATACTTTTATTACCATTTTTATTATAAAAACAAATATTATTATCTTTATTATTTATATTTTCTTTTTTTAATACAATTATCTCACTATTCTTATCAAAAAAAGACTCTTCAACTCCATAGGTTATTTTTTCTTCCCTAGGTGGTTCTAAACTAAGTTTAGGTATTAAGTAATAAACATTATAAAAACCTTTTTCACTTCTAGGAAATGGACTTTGATATACTATAGTTTCAATATAATTATTAGTACATTTAAACTCATATTCCCTACCTTGAGTAACAGAAAGTAACTTTGATAAGAAGTTTCCAATCATATTTAGATTAAAATTTGAATTATTTACAATTAAATCATTAAATGACTCAAGTGTATTAAACATACTTTCCCTAACTACTCTGTTATTAAACTTTATTCTTTCACACTCTACCTCAGCTTCCATATCTTTTTTTCTTGTTTCTTCTATTTCATTTTTTAAAAATTCAAATCTTCTCTTATCATCGTTTTTAGACCTTTCAAGCCAAGAGAGAATTTTTTTGGGATTTGGAAGCATTTTTCCATTTTGATAAAAATTTTCATCAATATGCGAAAAATCAGACAAAAAT
>SAMEA3663084__coassemble_1842_pt1 | contig 6561 bp, 4 predicted proteins | sample SAMEA3663084__metabat2_high_PE_020 | metagenome-assembled genome bin SAMEA3663084 (sample SAMEA3663084) | pig gut metagenome | biome: pig gut; feature: pig-associated habitat; material: faeces | place: France | collected 2012
ACTTTTTTAGCTGTATCTAGTGTCATTTCTTTTGAATCTACATCTTCTATTTTAGTATCATCATTTTGACTAAATATCTTATTTAGTTTTTCTGCATTTACACCAATTCCAGAGTCTTTTACTGAAATTACTAATCTACATACATCATATGTTATTACTGTATTAACATTAAGTTCAACAAAGCCTTCTTTTGTATATTTAATTGCATTTAAAAGAAGTGCTGATATTATTTGTTTTAACCTAATTGAATCCCCATATAAGGTTTCTGGAAGAGATTCTTCAATATTTTTTCTAAATTCTAAGTTTTTCTCTGTTGCCATACTTTTAAATTTTAGGCAAATTTCAGTTAATAGATTTGATAAACTATATTTTGAATCTACTATTTTAATTTTCTTTGCATCTATTGTTGATACATCCATTGCACCGTTTAATACATATGAAATTATCTGCTTTGCATTTTTTATGTCTACTGCCATATTTTTTATTTCATCTAAATTATCCTCATCTAATATTTGATCGGCTCTTTGGTCAATCATGTTAAGTGGATATCTAATTTGTTGTGCAGTATTGAATATAAATATTGATTTATCATTGTTATTTTTCTCAACTAATGCTTTTGCTTTTGTTAGTTCTTCTATCATTTTTATATCAGGGTTTTCAATTGTAAAGAACATTAAATAGTTAACAAACGCTATCGTTATTGAAATAATCATTATATATGGGTTTGATCTAAATATTAATACTAGGATTATCAAAATAAATATTGCACTAATTATTGGAATATGCCTTTTAGTTAATTTTCCTATATTTAATAGTGCCATAATCATAGATATTATCAAATATAGTCCGCCAAATACATATGTTATAACTATTGCTTGTCCACTAACACTTATTATGCTTCCATTTGTTATTAAATCTACATTAGACATTAAAATAATTGAATATACAATTATATCTAATACTAATGTTACGTTGATTAGTTTTTTAATTTTTTCCTTCATGTTTGGATAAGTAATTAATAGTGTATATAGAAAAGCACAGGTTGTATATATTATTAGAACTAGAAAATCTAGTTTATTAGTACATTGTAAAATAAACTTTGTATCAGAAGAAACAGTAGTAATATCTCCATTTAGTACTAGTAATCTTTCTATAATTATTATTATACTGTCAATAAGACCAGTAACAAGCATTACAGAATATAATCTGTTTTCAATTAGGTTTAATCTTTCTTTTGAAAAATAAACTATGCATAATAGTGCCAAAAAAATTGCGGCGCATATTGGTAATTGTAATTCGTTCATATTATCACCCTAATAAAATTTTAACACAAAAAAAGAATAGAATAAATATTTTTCTATTCTTCATAATAATCTTTTGTTTTATTAGCAACTGATAATGTTTTACATAGAACTTTCATATTATCAGGAGTAACTTTTACATTTTCATTAGTTGTTTTAAATACATCATATTCATCTATTTTATCATTTCTAATAAACTGTGCGGTATTTTCAATTTCATAGTCATATGCTCTTGAAGGAGCAATGTATTCTTCTCCAGTAGGTGTCACTATTCTACAATCATTGCATGTATTTGCATTTTTTATTAATTCGCTTACATATTCTTTCCAATATTCATCTGGATTATAACCTAGACTATCTCTATCTGCTTTTGAGTATTTTTCCATTAAGTTATATTTACCTGTTGCTAGGGCGTCTCTTATTAATTCTATTGCTTCTTTTTCATCTAATGTACTTACATCTATTGGGTTTCCAACTGTTGCATAACATGTTCCTTTTTTGTTATTTGGTCTATCACCATCAAGCCTCATATCTTTATTTAATAATGAAATAGGTACAATTAGCGCATCATTTTCTTTAGCGGCTAAATATGAACCTTTCCATAAATCGAGTATAACTTCATTTGGATCTTTATTCCAAACTCCTTCTGGGCATATTATTACTCTTTTTAGGCCTTGTTCAAATCCATATTTTACTTTTGATAGAAGTGCTTTTTTACTTGCTTCATCTTTTCTATCCATTAGGAATACTCCATTAGTCCATAATGCATATCCATCTATTGTGTAGAAAAAGTCTGGGATACTAGCAAAAACCATATATGCATGATATTTTGCAGCCATTAATGATAACGCCACATCATCTTTAAAGCCATGACTAGCTACATATATTATTTTTTTATCTTTTGGTATTTCATATTCTCCAAAACCATCTTTAACTATTTTTAATTTATTTTGAGATGTAAGTGGTAATAGTTTTGCGAAAACAGGATGAAATATTTTTCTTAATTTAATTCCTCTTTTTGATATTACATCTTCTGGATTATCACTTATTAAATACTCAAGTGATTTATTATATTTTTTAGGATTTCCATATACTTTATTTCCATCTTTATCTATCCAGTATTCTAAATTTGCCTTGTTCATTTTTCCTTCCCCCTAATTTTACTACTCAATACTACATTTATATTGCGTATGTTAACACAGTTTTTGTTTTCTGTCAAATTATTCACATTTAAATATTATTTAAAGAAGTAAATGCAACTTAATAACTATGATTATATAAAAGTTGCATTTAGTCTAATAATGATATTTAATATTTCCTAATCAATTGTTTTCTTATGAGATTAGGAAAGGATTAAATATGAAAAAGCAAAGATTAACAATTGAAAATAGAATTTTAATTGAGGAGTTAGTTAAACTAAAATATAAGTTAAAACATATCGCTGAAATTATAGAAGTTGATAAATCTACCATTTCAAGAGAATTGAAGAAAAGAAGAATAACTGGAAAAGGCATTTACAAAGAATGTAAGTTGACCACTAGATTTCCTTATGTTTGTAATGGTTGTGACAATAGAATAAAATGTAGAAAAAAGAAATATTATTACCATTATGATAAAGCACAAAAACATTATGATTATATATTAAAAACTTCTAGAACTGGTATAGATATGTCTATAGATGAATTATATTATTGGGATGAATATTTTAAAGATAAAATTAAAAATAAGAATCAACCAATTACTCATATCTTTAAAAATATTGAGAATGAGTTTCCTAAAACTTTACCTACTTTTTATAAATATATTCATAATGGACATTTTCCTAGTTTAAATGATGAAATGCTTCCCAGAGCTTATAGTTATAAACCAAGAAAAAGAACTGGAGAAGAACCTAAAATACGTGTTAATAATACGATAAGAAAAGGAAGAACACTTGATAATTTAAAAGAATATTTAGAAATACATCCTGAAGCAAACATTGTGGAAATGGATACCGTAATTGGTAAATTTGAAGATAAAAAATGTATTATGACTTTATATTTTAGAAATAGTAAATTAATGCTTATGTTTTTAATAAATAAATATAAACCTCAAGAAGTAACAAAAATTTTTAAGAAACTATATAAAAGTTTAGGTTACGACTTATTTACAAAATTATTTGAAGTAGTTCTTACAGACAATGGCTGGGAATTTTCAAGACCAGAAGAAATTGAATTTGATTTTAACACAGGAGAAAAACTTATAAATGTTTTTTATTGTAATCCTTATTCTTCATGGGAAAAAGGTGGTATAGAACGCAATCATGAATTTATAAGATATATTATTCCAAAAGGAATCACTTTCGATCAATTAACAGATAAGAATATTATTGACATGATGAATAATATAAATAATGTAAAAAGAAAAAGTATGGAATATAAAACACCATATGAAATATTCAAAAATATATATGGAGAAGAATGCACAAAAAAACTTCATCTACAACACATTACACCTGATGAAGTTGATTTAAGTTATAAACTCTTATTTAAATAATCTCATAAAAAAGAAAACAATTGATTAACAATATTACACATAAAAAGTTGCATTTAATTTTTAAATAAAAGTGCAAACTTGTTTTCGTCGTGCCAAAATTTCTTTTTTATATTCGTTATTATATATATTTTTAATAAAAAAGCAAGGTATAAGTTGCATTATACCTTTAAATTTCAATATTATTAAGAAAGTTGCATTTTAATATTTAACTAACTAAAAGAGACTAATTATCTCTATCACTAAACATAACAATTAGTCTCAATATTTGTAGTATTGTTGTTAAAACAGATGCAACATAAGTATAGGCAGCTGCTCTTAACATTCTATCAGTAGAATTTATTTCATTATTATTTAAAAGATTATACTTTGCAAGTTCATCCTTTGCTCTAGAAGATGCATTGAATTCAACTGGTAATGTTATTATTTGAAACAATAATATAACTATTTCAAGACCAATACCAAACCAAATCAAATCCATTAACCCAAATAAAGCACCAACCAATATTGCAATATATCCACCATAAGATGAAAATCTAACAAGTGGAAACATCATAGATCTAAATCTCATGAAAGAATAACCTTCTTTATCTTGAATTGCATGTCCAACTTCATGAGCCGCAACAGAAGAACTAGCTATAGTCTTTCCATGAAATATATCAGTAGATAATCTAATAACTTTTCTAACAGGATCATAGTGATCTGTTAAATTACCTCTAACCTCTGTAACATAAATATCTTTTAATCCATTCTCATCAAGTATTTTTCTAGCAACATCAAATCCAGTCAAGCCTTTACTATTTTCTATATTTTTGTATTTTCTATATGATACATTAACATATATTTGTGCTGCTAAACTTATTATAAAACCTATTATTAATAAAAATTCACCTATTAAATAATTATCCATATTCCTCCTAATTACATAATTTCATATGTAGTTCCTTCTCTAGTATCAATAAGTTTAACTCCTTTTTGAAGTAGCTCATCTCTTATTTCATCAGCTTTGGCATAATTCTTATTCTTTTTTGCTTCATTTCTTTCTTCTATTTTTTTATTAATCATTTCTTCAATCTCAGAACTAACCTCTTTTTCTTCCTCAATAAGTCCCAAAGAAAGAACTTTATCAAAATCATTAACTAAATATAATTTAGTAAAATCAGTTAATTCATCATCTTTTAAAACATCATACAACACAGTTAACATAGAAGAAGTATTTAAATCATTAGATATAGCATTCCTAAATCTATTTTGATAATAATCTAACTTTTCCTCATGTAAATCAGGTGTATTATCAAGAGCTTTAATTTTATTTTTTAGTTTTTGATAAGCAGTTTGTGCACCATCTAGTGCTTCCCATGTAAATATTAATTGATTACGATAGTGACTATTTAAACAGAAGAATCTGTATGCAAGTGGTGAGTAACCTTTCTCTTCAAGTAACGAAACAGTTAAAAATTCACCCTTTGATTTACTCATTTTACCATCTTTATCATTTAAATGTTCTCCATGTAGCCAATAATTACACCACTTATGTCCAAAATATGCTTCACTTTGTGCAATTTCATTAGTATGATGCGGGAAAATATTATCAACTCCACCACAATGGATATCTAAGTATTCTCCTAAGTACTCTGCAGATATTCCAGAACATTCAATATGCCATCCTGGATATCCGACACCCCAAGGTGAATCCCATTTCATATCTTGATTAGCAAACTTAGAAACGGTAAACCAAAGACCAAAATCACCGGGATTTCTTTTTGATTTATCCTCTTCAACAGTTTCTCTAACTCCAACCCTTAAATCTTCAGGATTTTTCCCAGACAATTTATAATAATCAGTTGCCTTAGTAATATCAAAATATACATTACCAGAAGAAATATATGCATATCCATCCTCTAACATTTTAGATATCATTTCTATATATTTTGGAATATGAGCACTTGCTTTTTCCACAATAGCTGGTTTATTAATGTTTAATTTAGAAATATCATCAAAAAATGCTTTAGTATAGAAATCAGCTATCTCATAAACAGTTTTTCCTTCTCTTAATGCACCTTTCTCCATTTTATCTTCACCAGTATCACTATCACTAGTCATATGACCAACATCAGTAATATTCATAACTCTAATAACATTATATCCCATATATTCAAGACTTTTTTCTAAAACATCTTCAAATATATATGTTCTTAAATTACCAATATGAGCATAATTATAAACAGTTGGTCCACAAGTATACATCCTAACAATACCTTCCTCATTAGGCGTAAAAACCTCTATTTTTTTTGTTAGTGTGTTATACAATTTCATAAACATCATTCCTTACATTAATATTTTATTTTAAAAGCTAATATTTATTATGATTATTACTACATAATCCCCACTTACTGGTATTATAACATGTTTTTAAAAAATAGTTAATATACGACCTCCATTTAAAGGCAAAAATTTAAATATAATAAAAAAATAGTCAAAAATAATTCAACAATTTTTATTTTTTCATAATTTATAATAGAGGAGGTAAAAATGAATAACGAAATAGAAAAATTAATGCTTATGAAAAAGCTTTGTTATAGAAATTGTTACATAGTAGGTCCTACAGGGCCTACTGGGCCAAGTGGCGGAGCAACCGGACCTACTGGTCCTACTGGCCCTCAGGGTATTCAAGGTGAAGTAGGTGCAACCGGGCCTACTGGTCCTACTGGACCTCAGGGGATTCAAG
>SAMEA3663084__coassemble_1956_pt1 | contig 6335 bp, 5 predicted proteins | sample SAMEA3663084__metabat2_high_PE_020 | metagenome-assembled genome bin SAMEA3663084 (sample SAMEA3663084) | pig gut metagenome | biome: pig gut; feature: pig-associated habitat; material: faeces | place: France | collected 2012
TTTTTTACATAGATGTTTTTTTAAAAGTGTAAAAAGTATTTTGCATATATATCTCAATTATTTTTTACCATATTATATCATAAAAAGAGCAAATCTTTTTATAGATCTGCTCATTAAATTGTAATTTAAATTATAATTTTACATAGCAAATTTTTATAATAAGTTTGTGGCTTTCTGTATGAAAAAAGTGTTCTTTTATAATTTTTTTAATTACTTCTTTTTTAATCTCTCATCATTAATAAACTTACATCTTCTTGGATTTCCTTCTGCTCTATATATAACTAAACTATCTAAATCAAATATTGAACTCCATACTGTTTCAAAATTTAATGATTTATCATACTGACACATAAATCCTTTATTACCTTTAAGTACATCCTTTATATATTCAATTATATCTTCGTTGTTATAATTTTTAAACGCACTAATTACATTATTATATCTTTCTAAAGATTTATAGTCATCTTCTCCAAACCATTCATAAGTTTTCATATGCTCAGATATAAAACTATTAACAGTACATATAATACTTAATTCATCATTTATTTTAATAGGTTCTCTAATAACTTTCTTATTTGGCGTACATTCAATGACAAGCATATCACCACTATTATCAGCAAGCAAAATATTACAGTTAGATGCTATAGGAAGTTTTAAAAGTAATTCTTTTGCATGTTCTACACTATTTCCTTTTTCTAATAAATAACGCACTATAAAAACAGAATTAAATCCTGGTTTAATATCTTGCAGTTGTGTTCCAACAAAAGTCATTGCTACTACTAAACCTTTTTCATTTATTCCTTCTTCCCCATTAATAAATGATGATGTTGTTATATTAAATTTGTTTCCTCCTATTGGTTTATATATTTCACTTTTAGCTCCATCTTTTAAATAAGGTGGTAAATCATTATTTCTACCATAATAAATATGATTTTTATAATTTATTGCAAAAGCAGTACATCCTCTTACTTCTAGTGGAAAGTTGTCTTCTAAGTTATACATACAACATCCCATAGCTAAAAGCCAAGAAGCAAATTTATAATAATCAACTCCTATTGTGTCTGTAAGTCCTTTTATTTCTTCGCATACTTCTTTAAAATATTTTCGCAATATTTTTTCACTTTCTATTCCATGATTCATTTGAAAATTATCCATATTAAGTGGAAAAATTATATTACATTTTTTAAATATTTTTCCTCGCTTAACACCTATATCATAGTGGTTTCCTTTAAATCTTAAATGATACATATTTTATATCATCCTTTCTTAAATTTTGAGAAAGATTTTGCTCTATTTAAAAGAATTGACAAATTCTAGTAACATAATTATTAGTATCTCTCCTTAATTATGTTTTTACTACAATAATATGTTATTAAGAAATATCCGCCATAAATAAATACTATAAATACTGATGTCATTATAATTGATAACAATAATTGCTCATCACCAAATACTTCTAATATTACCATAGCAAACTTTATTCCAAAAACAGAATGAATCAACGCAAGTATTAAAGGTAGCATAAAGAAAATTCCGATTTGTCTAAATAATGCTTTATTTATCATTTTTTCATCTGTACCAATTTTTCTTAACATTCTAAATCTTTCTTTATTATCACTGCTTTCAGATAATTCTTTCAATCCTAATATTGCTGCACTACTAATTAAGAATATAATACCTAAATATAGTCCAATAAATGTTACCATAGCAGTAAGACCAACTGTTGCTTCTTTAATTGACAGTTTTGTTGTTCCACTTGGAAGAAGATATTCTTTCGATTTAGGATCTTTAACTAAAGTATTGATGTTATTCTCTATTTCTGTGATTTCATTTTTATCTTGTGTTTTATAATTTCCTATAAGATGATTTTGAATTAAATAATCTTCATCAATTACATTGTCTGGAACTATGATTATTCCTGTATTGATATGATTACTAGACATTTCGACAAAGCCATCTTGGCAAGAATCATATTTAGGTTTTAATGTATGTCCAAATAAGTTTATTGTCTCATGATTTTCTAAAGTAATATTTCTAACTTCAATCATTGACTTAAAATCAGCAACTATCATATACTCATTGCTATTTAAAGAATATTCTTCATTCCCATAGAATCTTGCAACTTTATTATAATCACTAATTTTCATTATTGATTCCATGGTGTCATATTGTAGAAAAGGAAAACTTGTTCTAATTTGATTTAATTTTGATCCTAATGTATGATTCATTGTTAAATCAGGAGTTGCATAAGTATTAACTTCAATATAATCCCTCAAATATTTAGTAATATCAAAATCAAATAAACTAAACATTTCTTTTGTTGTATAATGCGAATTTTTAATTTGATTATCGTTCCAACCATAACTTCTAAAATTATCATAATATTTATCCATATTCATAGTTGTTGTAAACATAACATCTGCTGGAGCTAATTCTTTAATATTAGCATTCATAGAATTCTTTATTGTGAGACAAGAAGACAATAAACAAATTGTAACAAATAACATTAAACAGATAATAGTGGTTGAGAATACAGTTGTGTTAATTTTACTTGAAAACTGTCTTAAAGTAAAACTATTTAATCCTTTATAATAGAATTTTTTACTACTTTGAGTAATTCTTAAAATGAGTCCTGAAAATGACCAAAAAATGAAAAATGTAGATACTACTCCCATTAATATAGGTTTTATAATATCTTTCGCATCTTGTAAACTAAGAGTATCAAATGCAACGATATAATAAGCTCGCCAAAGTATAATACAAGATATTATAAATATAAGTATACAAAGAATAGGATTTTTGAGTTTTATAGTTTCTGATTTTTTAGCACCTTGTAATAAATCAATTAACTTACATTTGCTTATACTAAAAGTATTAAATATCATTACTATTAAATACATAATACTAAAGTAAATAATTGTTTTAGTACAAGCCGAAGATGAAAAAACAAATGCGAATTTAGTTAAGTCAGCTTCAAACATATTAGCAACAAATAGACTCATAAATTGCGAGAGTATTACACCTAGTCCAAGTCCAACAATAAGTGATAAAAAACCTATAAATAATGTTTCAAAGAATAGAATCATTGATATTTTTCGTTTGCTCATACCAAGAGTTAAATAAACTCCAAATTCTTTATTCCTTCTTTTCATTAAGAATCTTGAGGCATAAATAATCAAAAATCCTAAAATAAATGATACAAAGATGCTAACACTAGAAAGCATAGTCATCATTAATTTAATAATTTCTTTGGTTGATGATGAAACATCCATTAAAACAGTTTGACTTTCTAAAGCATTGAATACATAAAATATTGCTACACCAAGAATCAAAGTAAAAAAGTAGATGGCATAGTCTTTAATACTTTTCTTGATATTTTTAAGTGATAACTTACAAAGCATCGTTCATATCCCCACCAAGTAAAGTAACAACATCAATTATTTTATCAAAGAACTCTTTACGAGAACACTCTCCTCTATGAAGTTCTTTAAATAATTTGCCATCTTTAATGAATATTACCCTTCTTGCATAGGAAGCCGTAAAAGCATCATGCGTAACCATTAAAATAGTTGCACCAAGCTCATCTAAATAATTAAACTTTTCAAGTAACATTTTTGCTGATTTGGAATCCAATGCTCCTGTTGGTTCATCAGCAAGAACTAATTTTGGATCTGTAATAATAGCTCGAGCAGATGCTACTCTTTGCTTTTGACCTCCACTCATTTGATAAGGATATTTCTTTAATACATCTTTAATATCCAATTCTTCTGCAACCTTTTTTATTTTTGTATCAATTTCTTTAGCACTCACATTTTGAATTGATAAAGAAAGAGCAATATTTTCATAAGCTGTTAAGGTATCCAACAAATTAAAATCTTGAAAAATAAAGCCAAGTTCTTCTCTCCTAAATTTATTTAATTCATTTCCTTTCAACTTTGTAATATCAACTCCTGCAACATAAATATGTCCACTTGTTACATTATCAATAGTAGAAATAACATTTAAAAGAGTAGTTTTACCAGAGCCACTTGCTCCCATGATAGCAACAAATTCTCCTTTATCGACTTCAAATGATAAATTATCAATGGCTTTTGTTAAAGACGAACGACTACCATAATATTTTTCAATTTTGTCAACTTTTAAAATACTTTCCATAATATTTTTCTCCTTTCACTTAACAATGATATACTAAAAAAAACATTTTGTCGTTCGTTCAATATTACAGAACATTACAATTTTGTAACATTATTTTAAAACATCATAAAATTTATTTTTAGCAAAAGCAATAAAAACTCTTGTATATTCATTTTCTTTTGATTCAATTTCAATTTTATGTCCAAGTTTTTTACAAAGATTTTTAGCAATATATAATCCCATTCCTGTTGATGTAGTTTTTTCTCTTCCATTTGTTCCTGTAAAAGTTTTATCAAAGACTTGTCTTATATCGCTAGACTTTATTCCTATACCATTATCTTCTATAATTAAAACTGTGATATCAAGATTATCTTTTACATAAATCTTAATATAAGAGTTATCTATGTTCCTTTTATATTTAATACTATTATTTATTATTTGATTTAAAATAAACTCTAACCATTTAGAATCAGTAAATACTTTATAATTTGTTTTATCAACTATAAATTCTACTTTATTATCTAATAAATCGTCCATGTTCTTAATTCCAACATTTTTAATAACTTTAGATAAATCAACTTCTTTTATAAAATAGTCTTTTTCAGCGTTTTCACTTCTTACATAATAAAGAACTTGATCTACATAATCCTCTAATCTTTTTAAAATATTTTTAGTTTTTCTATCTAAAATATTTTTTTGATTATTAAGAGTTAAAACTAAACTGGCAAGAGGTCTTTTTACTTCATGAATCCACATTTCTATATATTCTTTATTATCTAATAATTGTTCTTTCTCTATTCTTACATTTTCATTCATAGATTTATCTATTTCATATAATGCTTGACACAAAAGTTCACCTTCATAAAACTCTGGTCTATTAAGAGTTTCTAAAACAAGATACGCCTTATCAAGATTATCTATATTTGTTAAAAGATCAGTATAGAATTTTTGTTTCCTAAAAAAATCAGTAAGAAATAATAATATATATGTAACAAGTAAAATAATAGTAATTGCTATAATAATAGATTTGTCTGATTTAAAAGCCAGTAAAACTAAAAGAATTATAAAATAGCTAAATAATGCAGTAACAATAGAATATAATCTATCTTTTAGAAAACTATTAAATTTCATGACAAAATGTACCCTTGACCTTTTCTAGTATCTATTGCATCTTCATATCCTATTTCTTTTAATTTATTTCTAAGTCTGCTAATATTTACTGTTAAAGCATTATCATTTACAAATTCAGTATTATCCCATAAAGTAGTCATAAGCTCATCTCTTGTTACAATTTTGTTTTTGTGTGATAGTAAATATGAAAAAATAATCATTTCGTTTTTTGTTAAGACAATTTCTATACTGTCTTTTTTGATAATTCCTTTTTGAACATCAAATAATAAATCTCTATAAGATAGCTTATTTGAGTTTGCACCATAATTTGTCTTTATTCTTTTTAGAACCGCTCCAATTCTTAAAAGAAGAATATTAGGATTATATGGTTTAGTTATATAATCATCTGCTCCATAAGAAATAGATAATGCTTCATCTGTTTCACTATTTTTACTTGTAACCATAATAACAGGAGTATTAGTTGATTTTCTTAAACTTTGAAGTAATAACTCTCCATTCATATAAGGAATATTAATATCAAGTAATAATAAATCTGGAGCTACTCTTAATATTTCATTTAAGGAGTTATTAAAATCTTGTAATACGACCGCTTCATATCCACTATTTTGTAATAGTTCTTTTAACTCGCTACTTATTGATTCATCATCTTCAACAATCATAATTTTATTCATATCTTTCACCACATTTCTTATATATTATTATATCATGAATGAAGTATCTCTGACCTTACAATTTTGTAACATAAAAAAACAAATCATAAAAGATTTGCTCTATAAATTGTAATTTACCTTACTTTTTTTAATTTCTTAATAAGAATAATAAAGACTTCAGTTGCTATTGTTAATATAAATGGAAAACCTACCATTCTTACTAAAACTAATTTTGTTGGTGGTGTAGTCCATATATATAATCCAAATATATAAAAGAATGCTATTGCTAGTAATAAATAACCAATATAGATTCCTATTGCTTTTAAGATTCCTTTCAAAACTTTATTCGTAATCTCACTCCCAAATTGTAATTTGTCTGAATTTTCAAAGGGAGAATAGAACTACTATTCTCTCTTGTAG
>SAMEA3663084__coassemble_2288_pt1 | contig 5732 bp, 7 predicted proteins | sample SAMEA3663084__metabat2_high_PE_020 | metagenome-assembled genome bin SAMEA3663084 (sample SAMEA3663084) | pig gut metagenome | biome: pig gut; feature: pig-associated habitat; material: faeces | place: France | collected 2012
GCGATATTAAGTGTTCCTTTAATATTTTATGAAGATTTCTTCATCTATATACATAATAACATAAAAACGACTTTTTTACAAGTCGTTTTAAATTTTTACTCGAAAAGTTCGAGTTTACTATCAATCTGGTGCGGGTAACAGGAGTTGAACCTGCAAGCCTTGCGGCGCTAGATCCTAAGTCTAGTGCGTCTGCCAATTCCGCCATACCCGCAAAAATGGTGGACCCTATAGGACTCGAACCTATGACCGTCCGGTTATGAGCCGGATGCTCTAACCAACTGAGCTAAGGGTCCATGACCATTTAATAATAACACAAATTTTCTGGCAGTGCAATAACTAAATTACTTTTTTATTTAATTTTTTGATTTTGTCTGTTATAATTTAATTGAGGTGACGCTTTATGGCAAATAATAACAACAAAAATAATTATGTTGTATTAAAAGTAGATGATGAAACTCATAAAAAAATGATTAACTTTTACAAAGAATTCGCAAGGAATAAACAAATTCCTTATGTAGCTATGCAAGCAGTTAATGAAGATGTTGTAATAACTATTTATGAGAAAAACAAAAAAGGTGAAAACAAAGTTATGTTTCAAGGAACGGGTGCTGATATAGAAGCTTCAGTTTGGGCTATGGAAAAAACTGCTATTGAAACTTCAAAAAAAGAAAAACAAATTGATTATTCAAAATATTATAATTGTTCTTCTATAGGTTCTGATGAAGTTGGTACTGGAGATTACTTTGGACCAATAGTTGTTACTAGTTGCTATGTAAATAAAAAAGATATTCCCCTACTAGAATCTTTAGGAATACGTGATTCAAAGAAAATGAATGATGAAAAAATTCTAAAAGTTGCACCTGCAATTGCAAAAGCTATTAAATATAAAAGTATTATTTTATCTAATAAAGAATATAATGAAAAATATAATAATGTAGATAATAATATAAATAAAATAAAGGCTATAATGCATAATAAAGCATTATGGAAAATGGTTCATGAAGAAGATTTAGAATATGATTATATAATAGTAGATGAATTTGCAAGAGAAGCTAGATATTATGATTACATAAAAGATTCAACAAACATTCAAAAAGGAATAACTTTTATGACTAAAGCTGAGGATAAGAATTTAGCTGTTGCTTGTGCATCAGTAATAAGCAGATATATTTTTATAAAAGAATTTGATAAGATGTGTGATGAATTACATATACCTCTACCAAAGGGTGCAGGACCACAAGTTGATGCAGCTGGTAAAGAAGTAGTTGAAACTTATGGTAAGGAAAAATTAGAAGATGTTGCAAAATTAAACTTTAGAAATACACAAAGAATACTTGGTACACTAATATATTAAAACATATTAAAAAGCGATTTAGTTAGATGAATCGCTTTTTATTTTTTCATTAACGCAGGCTTTATATGTTTCCAAATCAGCTAGATCTTTAGTTTTGTTATAAATTATTCTTGCTTCTCTGCAAGCATCTAATTCAGCTTGAATTTGTTCTCCTAATTCTTTACTATTGTTACTTCCTGTTCTATTGACTTGAAATATAAGAACAAGAATCAATATAGTTAGAGTTAATAAGCCATATAAAGCAGTTGAAATAGCAAATCCTCTATTATTTAATTTATTACGTTTCATAGTATCACCTATAAACATTATAAAGCACTTTTCAAGTCTTTACAATGTTTTTTTAAATACAATTATATACTTATCTCCATATTTTTTTTCTTTGATTCTTGTTAGATTATTATAATCCTTTAGATAATCATTTCCTACTTCACAAACTATAATTCCATTATCCTTTAAAAGATTCTTGCTAAGGGCAAATTCTATTACATCAGATAGTACTTCCATTGCATATGGTGGATCTAGAAAAATTATATCAAAGCTTTTTTTATTATTTGAAAGTATCTTTAAACATTCCATATAATCAAGATTGTATACTAGAGCTTTATCTTTAATCTTAAAGTTATCTAGGTTTTTATTAATTACCTTAACTGCTTCACTATTTTTATCGCAAAAATATACAAAATCACTTCCATTACTTATTGCTTCTATTCCTAAATTTCCACTACCCGCAAATAAATCTAAGACGGTTGCACCTTCTATATAATTTTGAATAGATGCGAATAAAGATTCTTTTACCCTATCCATTGTTGGTCTTGTTCCATCTAGATTAAATCCTTCAATATTTCTTCCTTTTAATGTGCCACTTATTACTCTCACACTAACACTTCCTCTTACCAGTTAAACTATTTAACTTTCTATTAATATCAAGTACAGTAAAATATAATTCATTTTCTAAAACTTTATATTCCTTAACATATTGATTATCTAAGATTTCTTTTTTTAAATTAACATACTCTTCTGAATATTCATTTTTCCAAACTTCATGAAACTTATCAAGTTTATTTTTTAGATCAACATCATTTTCAATTTTCTTTTTTAACTCTTTCATTCTAATAACTTTTTTGTTGTTTCTAATAGTAAGAAGTACCTCATCAAGTTTATCATATATTATATCATTCATAACTTTTTATTACCCTCTCTATTAATTCTTTAGCCTCATTGTAATCTTCATCAAATAAATTTATTCTGAAGTTATTAATCCTATCTTTTAGACTAGGAATTTTATTAATTAAATCAATACTTTTAGAATCATATATAACCATTAAATGTCCCTCATGTCTTATTGGATAAATCTTATTCTTTTCATCTTTTAAATAATAATTGTTGTTTTTACAAATAAAACATTTTTTATTATCATTGTTAAGTAACATATTTAACATACAATATTTGCTTATCATAAGTTCCATTCTTCCATAAACAATTAATTCAGTATTATACTTAGATACTCTACTAGATATATTACCTATCTTAACTTCAGGTGAGAAACAAATTCTATTTACTCCTAAATCATTTAGAAGTGAGATACTGTCAGCATTTACAACATTAAGTGTATAATCACTAATTATGTTATTAGAATCTTTATATTTTTTAATACTACCAAGTTCCCTTATTAACAAGTTTTCACCATTTAACTCGGTATAATTCGATACTACTCTTGGCATAGAATAGTATACATTACCAGCTTTATATTTTTTATATAGCTTATAATCAGTAACATATATGTTATTAACATGTAACTCCAAACTTGCCTTTAGTTGGTCCTCATTTCTTACAAGAACATTAATTCCAAATGATTCTTTTTCTACTTTTTTTGATTTAATATTAAATGGTGGATTATCCACTTTTACAATTTTGTTTTCTCTTAATTCTATTAGCTTTTCTGTTGCATCTCTTCTTAATTCATTTAAGCTTTTTATTGGAATAAATATATTTTCATCAACTTTTGCATCTATTTTATTTATAGAAAATGGAGTATCTCCCATTCTAGATATTTGTTTAATTATTTCTTCTTTTGTGGTTGGTCTATTAATTGCTTTATCTACTATATCTTTACTAACCGTAACACTATTAACCCCATCAGTAATCTTTAGACTTAATGGTTGGTTTTCTAATACTTCTATAGATAAATCAACTTTTATTTTTAATTCGGTCACATTTGATAATTTAGATATTAATTCTCTATCTATAGTTTTATTAACTGCGCCCTTACTTTTTAGACCTATTTTATTATCGAAAAGTGCAATATTTCCTTTTGAAACTTTATTTACTAAAAGTCCTTTTTCATTATAAAGTCTATTTAAAATCATTCCTTTATTTTCATCTACAAATCTAATTCCATCTTCTTGATTTACATCATCATCTAATCTAACTTTGATATATTTGTTGTTTGTAGAAATAATATTTCCTAGATGAACTCCTTGATGGTTAGGATAGTAAATATTCATAAGATTCTTTCCATAATCACCGAATAGATATCCTTTAGTAAACTTTCTATTAAAAAGTGAAAGCAAAGCTTTTTCATCACTACTATCTAGTGAAAAACTTTTCTTATTGTAATAGTTATCTATTGCATTTCTATAAAGTCTTGTGACTAATCCTACATATTCAGGGCTTTTCATTCTACCCTCAATTTTAAAACTATCAATTCCAGAGTTTATTAACTTATCTATATAATTTATAGTATTTAATTCTTTTGTGCTAAGTAGATATTTACTATCTTGTACTAAATTTCCATTATCATCTAACAATTTATAAGGAAGTCTGCAGGAAGCAATACATTCTCCCCTATTACCACTTCTATTAGTATTCATACTGCTGAAAAGGCAACAACCAGAATAACATACACATATTGCACCATATACAAAAACTTCTTTTTCCATTGTGGTATTTATTTCTTTTATTTCGTTTATTGACATTTCTCTTGCCATAACTACTCTTTTGATACCAAGACTTTCTAATAGTTTGATACCATAACTATTATGGTTATGCATTTGAGTTGAAGCATGAACCTCAAGGTTTGGATAAGTCTCTCTTACTCTTTTTATAGCACCTAAATCTTGCATAATAACAGCATCAACATTATTTTCATGTAAGAATCCTATGTACTTAATAACATCATCCATTTCATCATCAAATATAATAGTATTTACAGTAACATAAATTTTAACTCCATAAAGATGAGCATATTTAATAGCCTTAACCATTTCTTCATCATCGAAATTAGCAGCATAACTTCTGGCACCAAATCTCTTTCCACCTAAATAAACTGCATCTGCGCCATTATGAATGGCATAATATAATGATTTAAAATCTCCCGCTGGAGATAAAAGTTCAACTTTGTGCATACCTCTTCACCTGATATTATTATATCAAAAAATCTTACTAAATAATAGTAAGATTACTTCATCACATTTAAAAACATTTGTAACATCTCTAATTTTTCTGTCATATCATTAATTTTATCACTTGTAGTTAATTTAAATTCTTTTTTCATTTCTTCTTCTAGTAAAGTAATACTTGCAGGATTTCTAATAAGTTCTTTATACCAATAAGAGTTATACTTTAAATACATATTAAGTCTTGGATCACTTCTTATTAAAATTAATGTATCAGCTTGCATATTACATATTAATCCTCAAAGTGTTTATATATTGGACGTCTTTCATATTCTTTTGGAGTAGTATTATTACTACTACCTAGTTCTTGAACAAGTGATATGGTTTTTTGAAGACTATTAATTCCTTTTTGAACTTTTTCTAAATTAATTGTTTTAACTGTGTTAACAAGTTCTCTAAAAGCATTTTCACTTGATGATAATGTATTAGTTTTAACTATGTTGTTACTAGTAGTATTTAAGTAGTTATTCCAAATATCATTAGATTCTCCATACATATCATACATCTCATAAAATTTTTGCCATGTCATTGAATTATTATTAACATATTTTATCAAACTAGGATTTTTTCTAACAAAAGATTTAAATTCTTCCTTTGACATACATCTCACCTAATTAATTGTATGTAATAAAATGTAGTTTATTTACTCTTTAATTAATTTTTCTAATGTAACTATTTTATATCCTTTTTGATTTATATAGTTAATAATATATTTTAATTCTCTTAATGTATGTGTATTATTTTTTAATGTTATTATAGATCCATTTTCTAATTTAGTCTTAACATCATTATATGGAAAATTACTAGTTGGTATATTAGGAACTATTGTATATAATTTTCTACTACTACAATTAGTTAATATTGTTAGATTTTCTTTTTCACTATAACAAAACTTCATATCTTTATTAGTTATATTAGATAAT
>SAMEA3663084__coassemble_4622_pt1 | contig 3614 bp, 3 predicted proteins | sample SAMEA3663084__metabat2_high_PE_020 | metagenome-assembled genome bin SAMEA3663084 (sample SAMEA3663084) | pig gut metagenome | biome: pig gut; feature: pig-associated habitat; material: faeces | place: France | collected 2012
TTATATTTATTTTAAGATTAACTTTTAATTGTGTCAATAAATATTTGGCTTTTAGGAGTTTCAAATATTAAAAAAAGTTTATTTAATAAGGATGATAGTAATGTTATAATAATGATGAGGTATTTATATGAGTACTTGATTTTATTAGTGCCTCTAAATTACCAATTGCTTGGGAAATAATCCATTCATATAGCTATATAGATATAAATATTAAAGATGAAAAAATAGTTATTTCTAATTTAAAAGACTATATAAATGAAGTTAATAAATACATTAAATTAAGCAATAATGATTTAAAAATAATGCCTTATTTATATATGTTTCAATTACTTTCTAGTACATATGGATATAAAGAGTATATCTATAACAATAAGAAAGAACTATTGGAATTTGCTTATTTCAGGACAAATCTTGCAACTTATTTATTTAATAATGCTGAATTAATATCTAATAGACTATTGGAAAATTTAAATGATTAAATCAAAGGAGACTGCACATATGGAAAAAATACTAACATTCATTATAAGAAAAAACAAATTATTACTTTTACTAGGTAATGATACTGATCCACAATTTAAAGAGTCGTTTTGGTATGTAATAACGGGTGGAGTAGAAAACGAGGATATAAATTTGTATGAAACAGTAAAACGTGAAGTAAAGGAAGAAACAAACCTAAATTTAAGTAAGATAATTGATTTAAATCTTACTTTTGAATATGAGTCATTAAATATGCATTGTGTTGAACACGTATTTATTTCATATACTACCGATGATGATTCAAACATAATACTAAATGAAGAAAGCATAAAATACAAATGGTGCTCATTAGACGAATTCATAGACTTAATAAAATGGTATTATGATAAAAGCAATCTAAAAGCCATGTTAAAAAAATACATAAATTAAAACTGTAATAAAATGTAGAATATAGTAAATCTCATTTACTAATTAATAATGAACGTGTTATAATGTAAAAGAAAGTTTTGCTTATGTAATAAACTTGTAATTATTCTATATCTTAGAGGTGAAAAAATGAAAAAAATAATAACTATAATTAGCATAATACTTATTGCTTTAATGTTTACTGGATGTAGTAGAAGAAGTGCAACTAAAAGTGTTAGATTAGATTATATAAAAGAAAATGATGGATTTACTTTTAAAAATTATGCGATTGCAATTGATGATAAGAAAGATAATAAAAATACATATGCTGTATATAAAAAGATTAAATCCAATAAATATCAAAGATTATTTAGATTAGATGAAGAAATTAAAAAAGATGAACTACTAGCAACTGATACATATTTATATATCATTAAAGATTCCAATATTATAGGTTATAAGTTAAACAGTACTATTAATAATGTTAAAAAGGTAGAAAAAGAATTTGATACTGCTAAAGATAAATGGACTATAGCAAACGTATATGGTTTTAAAGAAAACTACATATATGTATCGATAAGTGGAAAAGAAGATGGTAAAGAATCTACTAAATTTGTAAGGCTTAAGAACGATTTAAGTGCAACAGATGTTTTAGAGTCAGAATCTTTAGTACCAACTGATTTAATAAATAACATTAATTTAGAAAAGTAATAAAATATAGAGGTGAATAATTTATGAAATATTATTGTATTGGAATTAAAGGCGCAGGTATGAGTACGCTTGCTAATATATTAAGTGATTTAGGTAATGATGTTAGTGGATATGATGACACAGTTAAATATAAATTTACTGAAGAAGGCCTTGATAAAAGAGGAATTAAAATTTATCATGAACCACATCCAATAGATAGTGATACTATAGTTACTTATTCTAAAGCATTCTCAATAGATCACCCTGAAATAAAAAGAGTTAGAGAACTTGGACTTACTATGAGAGATTATAATCAAGTAGTGGGAGATGTTACAGCTATGTTTGAAACAATTGGTATAAGTGGTACACATGGTAAAACTACAACAAGTCTTCTAATTAGTGATATATTAAAAAATACAGTAGGTTGTAATTACTTTGTTGGAGATGGTACTGGTTATGCAGATAAAAAGAATAAACTATTTGTAATAGAATCAGATGAATTTAATAAACACTTCTTAGCATATCATCCTACAATAGCTGTTATAACAAATATAGAACTTGATCATACAGAATGTTACCCAGGTGGATTAGAAGAAATAAAAGATACATTTAAAAAATTTGGTAATAAAGCAGAACAAGTAGTTGCATGTGGGGATGACTCTAATATAAGAGATATTAAATTTGATAAAGATGTAATCTATTATGGATTTAATGACAATAATAACGTAGTAGCTAAAAATGTTAAATTAACTGATAAGGGTTCAGAATTTGATGTTTATATAAATAATGAACTATTTGATAGCTATGAATTGCCTTTATTTGGTAAACATATGATTTTAAACGCACTAGCAAGTATTATTATAGCTAATAGATACAATATAAATAAAGAAGATATAAAGAAGTATATTAGTGGTTTTAAAGGTGCTAAAAGACGTTTTAAGGAAGAAGATATTAATGGATATATTATAATAGATGACTATGCACATCATCCTACAGAAATAGAAGTAACTATTGCTGCTGCAAAACAAAAATATCCAGATAAAGAAATAGTTGCGGTATTCTTACCAAATACATATTCTAGAACTGAGGCATTAATGGATGGCTTTGTAAAAGCCTTAACCAAAGCTGATAAAGCATATATTATGGATATATATTGTGATAGAGAACGCCAAAGCGATTATCCATCCGTTAATTCAGATACACTAATAAAAAGAATTAAAAACTCGGAAAAAATTAGTATTGATACAGTAGATAAATTACTAAAACATAAAGGATCTGTAATATGTTTTATGAGTTGTACTAATATATATTTAATACTAGATGAATTTAAAAAAAGAATTAGATAATATCTGCTGCAAGAATTAGTTTACTAGTTCTTTTTTTTCTATCTTTATGATACAATATCTCTAATTGATGGTGATGTTATGAAAAATATTATAGTAATTACAGGACCTACTGGAGTAGGTAAAACAAAAATGAGTATCGAACTTGCCAAAAGAATTGACGCAGAAATAATTAATGCCGATTCTATGCAAGTATATAAAGATCTTAATATTGGAACTGCTAAAATAACTGAAGAAGAAAAAGAAGGCATTCCTCATCATCTTTTTGATATAGTAGAACCAACCAATATGTATACAGTATATGATTATCAAAAAGATGCAAGAGATATAATAAATGATGTTTTATCACGTGGTAAGAAAGTTATAATAGTAGGAGGTACAGGATTATATATAAAAGCACTTCTATATGATTATAAATTCATTAAAGAAGATAAAACCTATGACTTTTCAAAAATGAGTAATGAAGAAATATTAGATAAAATTAATAGTTATAATTTAGATATTAATCTACATATAAATAATAGAAAGCGTCTGGAAAGAGTTTTAACTAAATTATATAACAATAATATGCAAACAGAAAAAACAGATACCGTATTATATGACTTTGTGGCGATAGGACTAACTACAACTAGAGATAACTTATATAAAATAATAGATAATAGAGTAGATAAAATGATTGAAGATGGCCTAATAGATGAA
>SAMEA3663084__coassemble_4642_pt1 | contig 3600 bp, 7 predicted proteins | sample SAMEA3663084__metabat2_high_PE_020 | metagenome-assembled genome bin SAMEA3663084 (sample SAMEA3663084) | pig gut metagenome | biome: pig gut; feature: pig-associated habitat; material: faeces | place: France | collected 2012
TGCTCTACTATATATTAATTCAGCAGCAGTATGTCCACTTATAGCGAAATGCAATTTATTTTGAACTATTTTAAAGAAAGTATATGCTTCTTCTGACTTAGGGTTGTAATCAGTTGCTGTAGCAATAAATAAATCAGTGATCTTTTGGTATGCCATTCTTTCACTTACTCTAATTGTTTTGATACGTTCTAATAATTCATCAAAATATTTTGTATCATATTTATTTCCATTTATAAAACGTTCATCATTTAAAGCAAAACCTTTTGTCATATATTCTTTTAATATTTTTGTTGCCCATATTCTAAATTCTGTTGCTTTTTTAGAATTAATTCTATAACCCACAGCAATTATAGCATCTAAACTATAAATAGTTGTGTTATAGTTTTTTCCGTCATCGGCAGTTAACGAGCATTTCTCGGTAACTGATTTTTTATCTAACTCATTATCTTCAAATATATGTTTCAAGTGTAAGCTTATATTATCTGTAGAACATTCAAAAACTTTTGACATTCCTTTTTGTGATAACCATAAAGTTTCATCTTTATAAATAGCATCTACTATAATATTACCTTCATTATTTTTATATATAATTAATTTATTGTCTTCCATTAATAATCTCCTTTCCTTTAGTTTTTCATAAGTCATACACTTATCAATTTATGTTTGTCTTATTTTCATTCATTTGGTTCAATTCCTTTATATTCTAAATAATTCAACTATTATTTTAGGAATAACTTCATCTCTTATTTTATGTCTATATTCATTTTCTTCTTCAGTTCTACCACTATATAATGACTTATTTAACACTGCGTTATCAGATATACAAAAAAGTGCAGTTACATTTATATTTAATAATTCATTGCATTTAAATAGATTAGCTGTTTCCATTTCTATAGTTTTTGAACCTAACTCTATAATTTTATCAATATGATAAAATTGTGCAAACACTGTATCAGCACTAAAATTAGGAACATTATGATATTTAATATTTTCCTTTTTTAAAATATCAATCAATTTATTAGTAAAGTCTTTAGATGGATACTTTTTCTTTAAAAATTCATCTTCTAAATTTCTATTTAAGTATCTTGAAGCCCCATCTCCACATATTGAATATTCAGGAACGACAATGTCTCCTATTCTAATGTTTTCATCTAGTGATCCTGCAGATCCTAAGAATACTAAGTTCTTACATTTCGTTACACCTAAAGATAATATAAAATCCATTATACCAGGAGCACCTATACTTTTTAATTCTATAAGGAAAGATCATCTTTATAAAAATTATAAACTTTTTCAGATACTTGTTCTATTTTAAAATTCATATTATCAAATATATCATGACTCCACCATGGTGCTATTACAACATTTTCTTGAATTTTTTCATATCCTTTTCGAATCTTTATATTTTCTTCAGTTGTACCATACTTTAAATGAGAATTTATTAAATCACTATAATTCATTATTTCACCTCTTTTTTATAAGTGTTGCAAAAAGTGTCGCCACCATATTTGCCACGTTTCGAATATATACCAATTGTATTTGTTTTATCACACCACTCATTAACACTAAGTGTAAATGTATGAAGTTCAGCCATATTTTTAACACCTGCAGAAGTTGCAACTTTTTGTAAAGTATAATTACCTTGTTTTGTTAGCTTTCTTTGATAAAATCTTTTTTCATCATCCGATAACGAATCGTATTCTTGTTCTGTTATTTCTTGCTTTCTTGTTTGAATTGCAAAATATGTTTGTCCTAAAGCAACAACCTCTTTGCTTGGATCAGCATTTTGTACTATTAAATAACATATGTATCTTGATAATTTAAAGTCTTTAACAATTTCTTCTTTCCCTTTGACAGTTTTTATTGGGTTGTTGAAGTCAACAAGCCAATCTTCTGCAACTGAAATACTATTTCATGCAGAGGTTATAGCCTTATTAATTACTTTTTGAAAGTTTCTCCAGTCTTTATATTCTAATACTTTCTGTAATTCACGAGCAAGCCAAAATTCATTGTCATATTCATCTATGTGTTTTATGTTTTCAAAAATATTATTATTATATTTATTTTCTAAGCCCTCCTGCATGATACAAATCTTGCTTTTTTTGTCAAATAGGCAGGATTATATCATTTTCATCATCTTTATTTATCAACTATTTTATTAAATATTATTTTTTTATCTTTTAACTTAATTTTGTCTACTTCATAACCATAGAAACAATATTTCACTAAATGGTAAAACACTAAAGTATGGAAGCATAGTATCCATCATCATTAATTTACCACTTGGATCAATAAACATACCAATACTTCCAATTACTGCTTCTATACCGGCAAATAAATACCAAAATATTAAAAACTTTTCAGTGATTTTATATCGCACTTCACATCACTCTCTTTTGTTCTATTTATACTCTTTTAAATATGATCTTTAATAAAATCAATCGTTGAATCTTCATTAAAGTTTATTATTTCTTTTTCTTCTTCTGATAATTTATCAGTGAAATATTTATCTATTTTTTTATATTTGGAAATCGTATTTAATGGGTATCCAGGATTTATAATATCAGATGAAATATCAGTCATATAAAAATCATCTTTATACCAAGTGTATGTGCTTTCACAACCAGATTTATCTATAACTGCAAGTCCATATACCCATTTACAATTTAATTTGTTATCCACTCCATACTTTTTAACAAGTGAGGTATAATATTCAATCATTTCTTCATCATTTAGAGCTTTACCATTTACTCTTCTTAGAAATAAACCTGGTTGTAGTTCGTCTGGGACACCTTCTAAATACAATGTATCATCCATTCCGATTGTTGGCATTTAAGTTTTTTTAAAACATTCTCTAGCTTTAATAAGTGCATTTGATATTGCATCTTTTCCATTTTCTTATACATCTAGGGTTAAATTCAAATCTTTTAATGTTATAACTCTAATATCATATTTAGCTAGTCCTTTAGAAAATCTTTTTCCTTTACTTGAGTTTCCAGTAGCAAATACTATTTTTTTCATATTTCCTCCTATTTTGACATTTTAATATCAGATTTTACTTCTTTATTAAATTCAATATTACTGCATCTTTTAATCTCAATTATTTTTAACTGTAGGTCTTCATCTCCATTTAATTTTTTTATATCAATTGGTCTATTATGCATTTGAATTAAGTAACAAATCTTATTAACATATGATTCTGTGTAACCAATTCTACTTAGTACATGCTTAGCTATTATTGAGGATGCGGTTGCATGACCTTTAAAGCTTTCTACCCCATCATTATTACTATAAGTATATGGTTTACTCATATCATTAAAAAGAAGTGCTAGTCTAACATCCAAATCTTTTTCGGATAATCTTAGTGAACATAAAGTATTTTTCCAAACGCTTTGTCCTTGATGTGTTTTATCAAAAGATATAAGGTTCTCTATTTCTGGAAGTATCTTCAAAAACAAATCCATATTTTCGTTTATAGAGTTTACAACATCATCACTTAAAAGTATAGATTCTAAAATTTCTGTCTTGCTATATCCATTATACTCATTCATAATACTCGCCTTTCTTATATAAATTTTAATAAATGGGTATTATACATTC
>SAMEA3663084__coassemble_5082_pt1 | contig 3376 bp, 4 predicted proteins | sample SAMEA3663084__metabat2_high_PE_020 | metagenome-assembled genome bin SAMEA3663084 (sample SAMEA3663084) | pig gut metagenome | biome: pig gut; feature: pig-associated habitat; material: faeces | place: France | collected 2012
GCGGAGCGAGGAACCGCCACGCACCGCTTTATGCAGTTCTGCGATTTCGCAAAAGCTAAGGAGAATATTGAAAAAGATAGAGAAAATACCTTAAAAATTTTCCTTGACGTTGGATTTGAAGTTAATAAAGAAAGTACATGGAAAAAATTTAATAATATAGTTGATGGAGTAATTGTTAGAATTAAGACAGATAAAATAATACCTGATACTTCTAATTTAAAAACTATAGATGATGTTTTAGAATTTATGAAAAATAATATAAGATATGGATGGTTAGATATTAATAATGAAATCCATATTGGAAATATGAAAAATTTTAGGAAGCTTTATAGAACCTTATCTATAGATGAAATATTAAAATATGGTATTGGTACATGTATTGATCAAGTTAAATTAATGAATTATTTATTAAATAAAATAAGTGTTAAAAATAAAATGTTTGCAACTAGAATATATGAACCCAATGATTTTAATAAACTAGATGAAGAAGAACATATGCATTGTTTCATATTATGCTATATTGATAATAAAGTTTATCATATTGAACACCCAAATTGGTATAGAATTGGTATATATGAATATAAAAATGAAAAAGAAGCATTAAAAACAATTAATGATTATTATATTAAGTTGTCAGGTGGTATATCAAGACCAATAACAGAGTTTTATAAAATTGAATCCAATATTTCATTTAAAGAGTTTAACAGTTATATTAATAATTTAGATGTACTAAAAAATAATAATTTAAATTCAATTAATAGATGGACATTTGGAATAGATGCAGATAAATTAGTGAAACTTGTGTTAGATGGTAAAAAGAAAGCAACAACATCTTTGTATGAATTTGATAGTTTACCTACAGTAGGTGATGTATCTATACTTACTGATTCAAATAATAATGATATGTGTATTTTAAAAACAAAAAAGGTTATTGTAACTGAATTTAAAAATATTACTTGGGATATAGCAAAATTAGAAGGTGAAAATATTTCTTTAGAAGAATGGAGAAAAGTTCATAAAGATTTTTTTAGCAAAATAGATTCTAGTTTTAATGATGATACTGAAGTAATATTTGAAATATTTGAAGTAATAGAAAAATTTAAGTAAAAAGGAGATGCAAATATGTATAAAAATATTTTGATAATAGGTGCTGCTAGAAGTGGTAAAACTACACTTGCAAAAAAGTTAGCCAAGGAAAAAGGCTATAATTTAATTAGTATAGATGATATTGTTAGTGGTTTTGAAGCATATCCTGAACTTGAAATACATCATGATGGTGATGCTAATGACACTGCAAAAAGACTTGCTCCATTTTTAATTAGATACTTTACTGAAATATCAGAAGGTAATACTTTTTATGATGGAATTAAATACGTAATTGAAGGTACTCATATTGATTTCGAAATATTAATGCCATTCCTACAAAATGAAAAGTATAAAGAAAAATATGAGATCATTGGTTTAACTTATAATGATATTACAGAAGAGGAAATGTATAAAAATATTAAAGAGTACGATACAGAAGATGATTGGACATATTGGTGTAGTGATGAAGAATTACGAGGAAATGTAAATTATTTTCTTGATAGAAACAAATTTTTTAATGATAAGTTTAAAGAATATAATATTAAAACATATGATACATCATTTGATAGAAAAAAAGTTTTAAAGAAAGTAATAGATTCATTAGAATAGTGAGGTGATTTAGAATGAAATTAATTGGAAGTAAAACAATAGAAACTGAAAGATTGATATTAAGAAGTTCTAAGATGGAAGAACAAAAAAGATTATGGGAGATATTAATGATTCCAGAAGTAAATAAATGGTATTTAACAGGTGCAAAAAAACATGCAAATAATCCTAGTCACTGGGCTTGGGAGAATCAAGAAAAATTCTATAAATCTAAAGTAGAAAAAGCAGATAATAATGATTTATTTGTATGGAGTGTATTTTTAAAGCCAGTTTATACGAATAGTGGTTATGAAGAAGTAATTGGACAAGTATCTGCTCAAGAAAATGGAGAAGATATTACTATTCGTGATGTAGGTTGGTATATGGATCCGGCTTATCAAGGAAAAGGCTATGCAACAGAGGCTGCTAAAGCAATGATAGATTATATGTTTAGCGAAGTAGAAATAAATGGTATTTCTTCAGGTGCTGTAAAAGATAATATAGGATCTTGTAGAATGTTTGAAAAATTAGGGTTTAATAAAATTGGTGAAATAGAAGAAGAGTCACCTTATACATTTTATGATGGAATATTAACTTTTTCTAAATACAGATTAACTAAGGAGTATTATTTTAATAATGAAAATAATAGAGTATGAAGATAAATATTTAGAAGATGTTAAAGACTTGTTAGTTGAACTTGAAAAGTATATTTTATCTATTGATAAAGATAATTTAGATCAACTACATCCAGAATATAGAGAAAAAATGGCAATTTTAGATTTAGAAAAAGTTAAAAATAATAATGGTAAATGTTATATAGCAGTTGAAAATGATAAAGCAGTAGGATTAATTATGGGATGTGTATTTCCATATGATGAATATGATTATTTAGATTATAAGTGTCCCAAAAGAGGAGAAATAACTGAATTAGTAGTTTCTAATAATGTAAGAAGTAAAGGTATAGGTAATATGCTTATCTCTAAAATGGAAGAATATTTTAAATCATTAGGTTGTGAATATATTTTAGTAGATGTATTTGCTTATAATGATAATGCTATTAAATTTTATGATAGAAATGGATATCATTCAAGAATGTATACAAATATAAAAAAAATAGGAGATTAATATGACTTTTAAAGAATTTTATATATCTGATAAAAACGGAAAAAGCAATTGTGTAATAAGAAGCTTATGTAAGATTTTAAACAAAGAATATGATGATGTTTATAATAACTTATGCAAAATTGCAGAAGAATTAAACTGTTCTTCATTTAATGATATTGAAGTATTTGAAAAATACATGGAAGATAATAATATTATTAAAATCAATCGTGATGAAGATATTAAAGTTAAAGATTTAAAAATAGATAATGGTTCATATATTGTGTTTTGTTATGACAGAAAAGAATTTTATCATATGATTTCAATTATTGATAATGTTATATATGATAAAAATTCTGATTGTATGGATTTACGTGTTATATCAGTTTATAGAAAAATAATATAAACAGATGTAAAATACACATTTTTAATGTTATGATATATATATCAATTGACTTTGAAATGGGGTATTTTCGTGAAAGAAACAATATATAATTATGACTATTTAAATGATGAAGACATAACTGAAGTTGCTATAAGAACTAAAGCATTAATAATTAATAATAAAAATATAATTTTGGGAAATGAAAATAATATATATCAA
>SAMEA3663084__coassemble_7300_pt1 | contig 2606 bp, 3 predicted proteins | sample SAMEA3663084__metabat2_high_PE_020 | metagenome-assembled genome bin SAMEA3663084 (sample SAMEA3663084) | pig gut metagenome | biome: pig gut; feature: pig-associated habitat; material: faeces | place: France | collected 2012
TATATTATATATCCATAAAATGCCATACTCACCATTGAAGGTCCAGATGGAAAACTATATCCTTTTTCAGTTATAATATTATAATTACTTGGGCGTGGTCTTTGAAGAATAAATTTAAACAATTGATTAAATACTGTTATAATAAATAAATTCAATATAGATAGAAGTCCAACCTTTTTATTTTTAATTAAACCTAATAATAGAACCGATGTAAGAATCAAACATGATGCACTACCAAACCAAGTTATAAATTTCATAATTGATGTTATATCTTTACTTATTAAATATTTTCTAACTAAATTATAACCTAAAATATCTCCTCTCATTACATCTTTATTAAAAACATCTTCTGCAATTAACAAAAAAAGTATCAAGCACATAAAACATATTATCCATTTATAATTCTCTTTTATTATTTTTAAAAATTTATTCATTACTACCATCCTTTTATTTAATTATAACGCAATCTTTAAACATTACTATCAAATTATTTAAATATTTTGACTTTTGAACTTTCTTCTTTAAGAATTAATTCTTTTCTTAGCTTCATCCATAATCTTATTAAACATTTCTTTTTATAATATAAGTAGTTGTAACATAGTTAACATATTTGATATTTTAGACATAATAAATCTCCTTATGCAAATTTATTATATAACATATAATAAATTGATATCAATTATTTAAGAATAAATATTGCCATTTAATTTACTGTGACATATAATACAAACAATGAAGGAGAAAATAATGAAGATTAGAAGTATTATAAATTTTATAAAAGAACATATTTTTAAAAGCAAAGAAAAGAAAGAAGAACCAAATGTAGAGTTAAACACAAAAGATAACAAAACAGAAAATCCTGAAAAAAATGAATCATATGTTAGAATTAATTCCATAAACTGGAATCTAATAAATAAAATTAGTAAAAATGATATAATTTTTGTAAAAATGAATGAAGAAGCAATAAAAGCAAAGAACATTGAAAATGAGCATTCAAAAAGACCACTAGTTGTAACAAAAAAAGACAATACCAATAGATATATAGAAGGCTACTACTGTACCAGTAATATTAATAATTTTATTTTTAGAGATAATTATAATGGGCTAAAATTAGTTTTAAATAAAAATACTTATCATTTTAGTAAAAACACATTAGTTATGTTAAATAATTTAGTTACACTACCCTATGAAAATGTAATACACACTATGTCACATCTAACTGATAAAGATACAAAGCTTTTACATAAGTATAGTAAATTATTTCATAATATTCCAGTTACATCATGTGAAGCGAACAAACTAGTTGAACCTGGAGATGTAATCTCAAAAGATAAGAAAAGATATCTTATATACCAAACTGACAGTACCTATTGTTATGGATATGAAATTAGGAGATCAAAAAAAGAAGTAAATTTAAAAGAAAATCATAACTATTTTAAGTTTTATAATAAACTATATTCAGTAAATTATACAAATCCAAGAATTTTTAATGCCAATGATACTCTATGTATCATAGATAGATTTAATAAAGATATTGTTAAAGAAGTACGAGATAATAAGAAAAAAATCAGATATGAAAAAAAGAAAAATGAAAAAGAAAAAGTTAAAACCAAAAGGCTTAATTAAACTTTTTCTTTTTTTCTTTCTTTATCATACAGTTTATTATATGTTTTACTGTTTTTAATTAAATAGCTATGAGTTCCTTCTTCTTCTACCATACCATTTTCTATAACAAATATCTTATCAGCATTAATAACAGTAGATAATCTATGAGCAATTATCAATATTGTATATTCACCTTTTAAATTAGATATTGCTTCTTGAATTTTTGACTGTGTTTTATTATCAAGTGCACTTGTTGCTTCATCAAACAGAAGTATCTCTGTTTTCAAAAGAAGGGCACGTGCTATCGCAAGTCGTTGTCTTTGACCACCTGACAATGTAACTCCACCCTCCCCTACAATAGTATTATATTTATTAGGAAGAGATTCAATAAAATCATTCAAGCAAGCAAGTCTACACGCTTCTTTTACCTCTTTATTAGTGGCATTACTCTTAACAATTTTTAAGTTCTCCATTATACTCATGTTAAATATATAAGCATTTTGACTTATCACAGATAAATTTCCACGTATTGATTCTTTTCAAGTTCACTAATATTAATTCCATCAAATAGTATTTCACCACTATCAACTTTATTTATAGCACTTATTAAATTAAATATAGTACTCTTTCCTGCCCCAGATGGTCCAACAAAACCAACAGTTTGATTTGCATCAATCTTAAGGGAGAGATTCTTCAGCATTTAATATTTTAACATCTTTTGAACCACTTACTTCAAAAATCATTTTTTCAATTTCTAAGTTTTCTTTTGTTAATAATTCATGCGAAAAACAAAACCTCATTTTTATATTTTGTTATTCTGACAGTCAGTTAATGTAATATAAAGAAACATATACTAAGAACAAATTCTATTATATTTTTCATAGTTCAATAAAAATATCAATAATTTACTTATTTCTTTGTCATTTTCAATCTCAACTTAATAGTTGATTTTTCTTTATTTAGAAAAGTTTAGCGTAAATTTAGTAAACACACACTCTCCA